>Ga0080004_1066633_pt1 | contig 235407 bp, 202 predicted proteins | sample WasSprMetagenome_FD_69207 | JGI IMG/M metagenome (GOLD analysis project Ga0080004, IMG submission 69207) | Sulfidic aquatic microbial communities from Washburn Spring, Yellowstone National Park, USA - WS (SPADES assembly) (version 2) | ecosystem: Environmental > Aquatic > Thermal springs > Hot... | reverse complement strand
GCATCCCTCGCAGATGCCTCAACCTGGCTCAAAACCTCAACAAGGGCATCAACCCCATCATCCCCAAGCCTCTCCCTCAACCCCTTCGGTATCGATATGACAGCCACCCCTCATCACCCCTCAATGCCTGAAAAACGCAAAAAGTATCCCTATCATCGCCCCAACCTGACCAAGCCAAAATATGAACATCCATTTGATCAGGTTCGATTGAACCCTGGATACCTCAACCCTTAGCTTCGCTACCTCCTCCGTTATCCTGTTGTTGATCTTCGTCACCTCTTCCGTTATCCTGTTGTCGAGCTTAGAGATCTCAGCCCTCAACTCTGCCCTCAGCTTCGTTACCTCCTCCGTTATCCTGTTGTTGATCTTAGCTACCTCTTCCGTCATCCTGTTATTGACCTTCGCTACCTCCTCTGTTATCCTGTTATCGATCTTCGTCACCTCCTCCGTTATCCTCATATTGATCTTTGCCCCTTCCTCCGAAACCCTCCTCTCAAACCTCTCCTCAACCACCAGTATCGATGCATCCCTCGCAGATGCCTCAACCTGGCTCAAAACCTCAACAAGGGCATCAACCCCATCATCCCCAAGCCTCTCCCTCAACCCCTTCGGTATCGATATGACAGCCACCCCTCATCACCCCTTCAAAACCCTTCCCTACATCACTGGTATCCTTATATAGCGCCCCTTAAATATAAGGTCCGGATCCTTTATCTCAGGATTCAGTTCGAGTATCTCCCTCCATCTCCTCCCATCCCCAAGGTATTTCTCGGATATCTTCCAAAGGCAGTCTCCCTCCCTGACTTTTATGACCTTAATCCCTTTACGAGCCTTTGCCGAATGTAGGATCTTCGATCCCTTCTTAGAGTTAGAAGCGGAAGGGCTCTCGGCAGATGCCGTCCTTGCCTCCTCCCAAGAAGGGCTTACGTAATCTACAACCCCTATTTCGGCATATATTTTACCATAACTCGTCTCTATTAGGCAATACTCCCCTTCTATCCTTACCGAGTTGCCCCTTATTATATCTCCCGTCTTGAGCCGAACCGATATATCCTTCGGCTCACCTGCCATAGCCGAGACGGTCAATCCGATTAGGAGGATCTCCAGAAGGAAAACCAAACTCCTCATATCTTCTCACCTCCTCGACCCTCATCTTCTCCTTCATCCCTCCCGTTCTCGATCTCATATCTTCCCCGGTATAGAAGCTCCTCCATTTCCCATCTCCTCATCCTCTCCCTTTCCTTCCTCTTTTTAGCAAAGTATGCCAGGAGGAAGAGCAAAGAGACAACAAACCAGAACATAGTGGAACTCGTGAAAGCCGTTATGAAGGTGTAATGCTTTCTCACATATGACCTCCAGATCTCCTCGAACTCGCCTGGGGAGAGGCCGATAGCCCTTATGAATGCATCCTCGAATCCGAGCCCTTCTTTAACCCCAACCAGAACATCCCTTATAGCGCCTGGTCCGAACTTCCTCATGATGTAAGAGATAGCGCTATAGCTCTGGGCATAGGCGAGAAGGGCATCGGAACTCCCATCCGGAAATTCGTAGGATATATCGGAAAGAGGGATCAACCTCCCCGCTACGGCAGCGCTTCCGAGGGTCCAGCTCCACCCTAATCCCCATTCACCCGACTCGTATGTCGCCATCCCCTCGTGGACCCACCTTGGGATGATCCCTACCCTATCTCCCAACAACGCTCCAATTACTACATGTGTCACCTCGTGTGCAATTATCCTCCCCATCTCCCCCGGATACGAATCCCCTAACGCCCTCGGGGCCATGGCCACTATGGCCTTTATCGAAGGAATGGCCACGGCTGCGGCCCATTCCTGGACCGAGTTCCCTAAAAGCCTTCTGAACTCGGCCTTTGTCCCGCACACGTATATATGGATCCTCTCATCCGGTTCTATCCCGATATCCGCCGTTATCCTTCTACAAGCCCTCTCCGCCATCCTTACCATCTCCTCCGCTACCTTCCTATCCCTCTCGGAAAAGAAGGCGAGGAAATGAGCGCTTTCGATCCTCCCTCCCCAGTCTCCAACGGCTGTCCCCATAGGGAAGAAGGAGCTAAGGAGGATAACCGCCTCTATGCTCCCAAATCTAAGGGCTAACCCCAAGCCTTTCAATTCCTTCCTTTATGACCCCTGCCGATGTCAGCAATCCGGAAATTTCATCTGGCTCAAGCCCCATCTCCAAAACCATCTCCGCCCCTCCTCTTCCGACAACCGTCGGGAGGCTCAAGGGAAGGTCGTGAAGGCCGTAAGGCCCATCCTGGACGGTCGAGATGGTAAGGACCGATCTCCTATCCCTCGATATCGCATCCAAGATGCAGGCGACGACAAATCCTATGGCCGATCCCGCACCTCCCTTAAGCCTTATCATCTCAGCCCCGGCCCTTTTAACCTCTTCAAATATAAACCTCGCCCCTTCCTCAGAAAACCCAGGCACATCCCTTATGGGAACCCCTCCAACCGATGCCTTGGACCATACCGGGACCATCGAGTCCCCATGTTCTCCTATTATCATAGCATCCACCTGTCTCGGATCGAGCCCAAGCCATCTGCCGATGAGGGATCTGAACCTCGCCGTATCGAGCATAGTTCCCGTCCCGATGACCCTCTCCCTCGGGAGGCCTGTCTTCCTCCACCCTACATATGTTAGGAGATCAACCGGGTTCGTAACGACGATGAGCATCCAATCGTCCCCAAGATCCTTCTCCATAACCCTTTCTAACGCATCCATCAAGATCATGGCGTTCCTCTCGGCAAGCTGAAGGCGCGTCTCCTCCGGCATCCTCCTTGCCCCGGCGGCCACCACGACCACGTCCGATCCATCGAGAAGCTCATATCCACCTCCTAAGACGAGGCATCCGGAGGATATCGAGCTACAATGGAGGAGGTCCAAAGCCTCGCCCATCGCCCTATCCTCCGCTATATCGACAAGCACAACCTCATCCGCAACACCCATGGAGGCTATGGCGAACGCGGAGGAAGATCCAACCCTCCCTGCCCCTCCTACTATGGAGACCTTCACCCCTTGACCCTCCTCGCTATCTCCTCGGCCATCTCATACGTCTTGGCCGCTTCGGGATCGTCCCTTCTTCCCTTAAGGTCGTATGTCACCCTCTTCCCCTCCGATATCACATCCGAAACCGCCTTCTCTATCCTCCTCGCAGCATCTTCCTCCCCAAGGTATTTCAACATCATAGCCCCAGAGAGTATAACGGCCGTGGGATTCACGACGTTCAACCCCCTGTATTTCGGCGCCGACCCATGCGTGGCCTCGAATATCGCGATCCCATCCCCGAAATTAGCGCCATATGCCATCCCAAGACCGCCGATCAGCCCAGCGCACAGGTCCGATACGATATCCCCGTAGAGGTTTGGGAGGAGCAGGACATCGTAATCCTCAGGTCTCCTCACGAGCTGCATGCAAAGGTTATCCACCAGCACCTCCTCGTATTCGACCATGCCTTCGTAATCCTTGGCCACATCCCTCGCCGCGGATAGGAAAAGGCCATCGGTGATCTTCATTATGTTCGCCTTCGTCACGGCCGTCACCTTCCTCCTCCCATTTTTAACGGCGTAATCGAAGGCGAACCTCGCTATCCTCTCCGACCCCGCCCTCGATATCGCCTTTATCGATATGGCAGAGTCAGGCCTTATCCTCCCATTCCCCATCTCTATTATCCTCATGGCCTCGGGACTCCCAGCCTCGAACTCAACCCCAGCGTATAGGTCCTCCGTGTTCTCCCTTATAACGACTATGTCCACCTTATCGAACCTCGATACAACCCCGGGATAGAGCTTGCACGGCCTTACGGACGCATATAGATCGAGCTTCTGCCTCAAAAGGACGTTCACGGATCTGAACCCGAACCCTATGGGCGTGGTTACAGGCCCTTTTAGGGCCACCCCAACCCTCCTTATGGCCTCCACTACATGATCGGGAAGAGGAGTCCCATACCTCCTTATGGCCTCCTCCCCGACATCATAAACCTCCCACTCTATAGGAAGTCCGGTCGCCTCCAAGACCTTCCTGGCCGCATCTATTACCTCCGGCCCTATCCCATCCCCCGGAATGAGAACCGCCCTCAACTTCCCTCCCCCCATATCACCTTCATGAAGATATCCACTAACTTCGGATCGAACCTCTTCCCAGAATTCGACCTCACATATTCCATGGCTGCCCCCTCCGGATCCGACGCACCTCCTGCCTCCATCTCTATCCTGAACTCGTCGTAGCCTTCCGCTATGGCTAATATCCTCGCCTCGATCGGGATCTCCTCCCCCGAAATCCCATCGGGGTATCCGGTCCCGTCGTAGTTCTCGTGATGCCACCTTATTATGGGCACGACCCCTTTCCAAAGCCTTATGCCCTCGATCATCTTCGCCCCCGACACCGGATGTTGCGCCTCTACGCTGGATTCCCAATCCGCATATACCTCCCCCTCCATCCCCTCCCTCGGCGCTATCATCCCTATGTCGTGGAGGAGGGAGGCATAGTATAGGTCGTTATATTTCTTGGATTCCGGCTCCATCCCCAACTCCATCGCCATGGATAAGGCTATCCTCGCGACGTTCCTCGAATGCCCCCTCTTCCTCGGATCGGCGAACTCGATGGCCGTGACGAGGATGTCTATGATATATATGAAGAAGTTCTTCTGGTCCTCAACAAGCTGGGAGTTCTCTATCGCTATCGCGGCAAGGCCTGCAAAGGATTCGAGGAGCCGAAGGTCTTCCTCCCTGAAATCCCCTCCCCTTTTATTCAGCACCTGGACCGCACCTATAACCTTTTCCCCAACGACCATCGGGACGCATACCATGGACCTCGTCACGAAACCGCTCGCCTCGTCAAACCTCCTCGCAAACCTCGGATCCGACCCAACGTCGTTTACTACGACCGGCTTGTTCTCCTGAACAACCCACCCCACCACCCCCTCCCCAACCTTGGCCGTCAACTTCTTAACCTCCTGCGCCTTCGCCCCTGTGGCGACTTTGAAGTATAGCTCGTTCCTCTCCTCATCGAGAAGCCAGATCGAGCTCGCCTCGGCATCGAGCAGCTTCTTCGCCGCATCCCCTATCTTCGAAACAAGCGCTTCGCTGTCGAGGGTCCTGCTGAAGCTCGCCACCATCCCGAACAACTCCCTATAGATGTCGACCTCAACGGGGAAACCGCATCTTGGACAGAAGTTGAAATCCTCCTCGAGGCCATATCCACACCTCTCACATGCCCTCATGGCATGAACCGCCCTCCTTTCAGTCCACGGTAGCATAGACGACCTGTTCGATCGTGGTGAGGCCTAAAGCGACCTTCCTCATCCCATCCTCCCTAAGGGTCCTCATCCCGGTCCTCCTGGCAACCTCCCTTATTTCCGATGCGGAGGCATGCCTCATGACGAGGGACCTTATCTCGTCGTTCATGATCATCAGCTCGTGTATCGCCATCCTTCCCTTATATCCGCTCCCCCTGCATTCAGGACATTCCTTCCCATCCCTCGTCCTCCCCTTCCCACGACACATCTCTATCTCCTCGGGGCTTATCCCGCACTTCTCGAAAAGGGCCATCTCCTCCTTCGTCGGCCGCACCTTCTCCTTGCAGGCCGGACATACCTTCCTCACAAGCCTCTGGGCGAGCGCTGCCTCGAGGGCAGAAGCTATGAGGAAAGAATCCACACCCATCTCGTCAAGCCTCGCGGGCGCGCTCGGGGCATCGTTCGTATGGATCGTGGATAGGACGAGGTGTCCGGTAAGGGCGGCCTCTATGGCGGTTATGGCGGTCTCCCTGTCCCTTATCTCCCCTACCATCATTATGTCCGGATCCTGCCTGAGAAACGCCCTGAGGCCCTCGGCAAACGTCAGCCCTATCTCGGGCCTGGTCTGGACCTGCACAACCCCTTCGAGGTTATACTCCACCGGGTTCTCTATGGTGAGGATCTTCTTCTCAGGGGTGTTTAAGAAGTTCAGAGCCGCATAGAGCGTCGTGGACTTCCCGCTTCCTGTCGGACCACAAACGAGTATTATACCATACGGCTTCTTCAAAAGCCTTATAACATCCTCGAGCGTATCCGGCAGAAATCCGAGCTCGTCCAACCCCCTCTTTATCGAACTCCTATCGAGTATCCTCATCACTATGCTCTCCCCATAGGACCCAGTCGGTATGGAGTTCACCCTGAGATCTATCTGCTTCGAGCCAACCCTTAACGGTATCCTCCCGTCTTGCGGAAGCCTCCTCTCTGCTATATCCATGGTCCCCGTCATTATCTTTATCCTCGCTATTATCCCCTGATGATATCTATAGAGGGCTGGACCGCTGAACTGCGGGACAACCCTTAGAACCCCATCAACCCTATATCTCGTTATGAGCTTCCTCTCGAAAGGCTCTATGTGGATGTCGCTGGCCCCCTCCGCTATCGCTCCAAGTATAATAGCGTTTACGAGCTTCACGACGGGAGCGGCTTGCGCCTCCCCTTCTATGGAAGATAGGTCTATAGGACCTCCTTCCTCAACCACGCTGACCTCCTCCGCCTCCCTCGCCACGAGCTCCGCGGCCTCCATGATCGCCTCCGTTGCAACACCGACCTGATAGATCCTGTCAAGATGCGCCTTTATGTCCTCCCATATCGCTATGTGTTTCCTCGGGATGTATCCGGTCCTTATCCTCACATCCTCGACGGCGAAGATGTTGAATGGATCCGAAAGCGCTATATCCAACGATCCCTCCTGCTTCCCGAATATCATCATCCTGTGAAGCCTGCTCAACCCCTCGGGGATCATCTTGACGTGGTCCGGATCCGGATCCACAGCGGATATATCGACATATGGAACCTTCCACTCAGAGCTCAGGAGCTCGAGGAGCTCCTCCTTCCCCATGATCCCGGAGGAGATCACAGCATATTCGAACGATACCCCATCCCTCTGGACCCTCTCTATAAGGCCTTTCAGCTGCCCCTCCGTCAATATCCCCTTGCTCCTGAGAAGTTCAGCCGCCTTCCTCGACCCTCCTTGTAGCATATGAACCCCTCCTCGCCTTCCTATCGGCCATCTTAACCCTCATAACCACATCCTTCCCAGCCCTTACCAAGGCCCCGAACATATCCTGGACAACAACCCCGTTCGTCACGACGAGGGGCGAGAGGGTGGACTTCGCCCTCAAACGAACTAATTCTAAGTCGAACCTCAATATAGGCTGTCCGAGCTCTACAACGGATCCAGGGGAAACAACCCTCTCAAACCCCTCTCCCCCCATCCCTATCGTGTCCACGCCAACATGTATTATGACGTCCAAGCCCTCCTTGCTCCTCATCCCCACGAGGTGGTTCATGGAATGGATCAGCCTTACCAGCCCGTCGAACGGAGCCACAACCATGCCTTCCGTGGGATCTATAGCAACCCCATCCCCGACGATCCTCGATGCGAATACCCTGTCCGGAACATCTATTATCCTGAAAACCCTACCGCTCATAGGCGCTATAATGTCCTGGACCATCAACGATTGACCTCCCTTACCAAAGATTCCCCTTTTTAAGGGCCATGGCCTCATCGGAGAGCGGATACCTCGAGATCAGCTCATCCCTTAAGCCCTCGAAGGACGTCATGTCCCCCCTCATAAGCGATGCCAAGGCAAGCCTGTGGAGGATGGAGGGCAAGAGGTCCGGCCTTAGGCCGCCAACCCTCTCCATTATCTCCTTGGCAATCCCCATCCTTTCAACCAAGACGATCCTCGAACCACCTTCCCCCCACCTCCTCGTAACCCTCCCCCTGCATGAATCGGCGAGCTGCATCAGGATCTCCGGAAGCCCTGGACCCCCGGCCTTGACCATCTCGTCCACCAAGGACCTCGCCTTCTCGAGGTCCCCGCTTTCTATCGAAAGCCATACCTCCTTCCCCTTCAAAACCAGCATCCTCTCCGGATACTCCCTGCTTAAGAGGTCGTAGACCTGGAAAGCCTCCTTAACCCTCCCATCCATGGCAAACGAGTCCCCCATGCCGATCATGGCTTCAACGCTCATCCTCCCCGACCTTATCATATCAAGCGCCGATTCCAAGGAGATCTGACCCCCCTTCGGCCTCGTCATCCCCCTGAACGGGTTGAACCTGGATATAGAAGCGAGGTCGATATCCCCTATCCCTCCAGGGATCGATATGAGATCGGACCTCTCAGGCCTCGGCCTCCTGCCCTTGACTATGCCGGGGACGGGAAGGGCTCGCCTCATCGTCGTCCTTTGGATGAGGGCCTCGCAGAACTGGCTCCACCTCCCCGGCGGAACCCTAACGGCTTGCTCCACGAAAACCCTCCATATCCTCGGCCTATCCTTTCCCCCAGCCGTTGGGTATATGTTCGCAAGCCTTATTAAAGCCCAGAACGCATAGTTGCTATTGGGGAACAGATGGACGAGATTTGAATACACCTCCACGGCCCTGGATGGATCCTCCTCCATAAGGTAGCCCATCATGTATAGAGCCTTCTCCGCCCACTCCGTATCCGGATAGGACCTCGCCACGTAATCGTAGACGGCTATGGCATCCGGATAATACTCCCACCTCGTCACGATCGTCGGGGCAAGGCCCCTCGTCCCCTCCTCCGATTCATATACATAGCACTCGCCTATGGCAAACCTCGCCCTCGCAGCGAGCTCCTTCTTCCCAAGCCTCTCCGCCTCCTCGGCCACCGACAAAAGCTCGCCCGTAACCTCCCTAAATACATCCCTCGCCTTAATATACTCCCCCTTAGCTACTAAGGCATCCACGAGGGCCATCCCGGCCTTCCCAGATGCTATGGTCCTCCTGAACTTCCTCCTCCCATCCTCGAGCACGGATATAGCTTCGTCGATCCTGTTCATCTCGATAAGGGTTCCCGAAAGGCCGACGTAGCCGGACCCGACGGACTCCATATCGCCAAGCCCTGCCGCTAAATCTATCGCCTTCCTATAAGCCTCCAGCGCCTTCTTCCTCTCCCCCTTCGCCCTCAACGCCTTTGAATATAAAAGGCTCAGCTTAACCATCTCCTGGCCGGAGCTATCGGGCAGTAACCGTTCGTATATGTAGGATACGTCGTCCCAAATCCCCAACCCACTGTAACACCTGGCAAGGCCCATGAGGGCCCTCCTCGTTATAGGATCCTTGAGATCGAGCACAACCCCTATTATCCCCTCCCTCGATGCCCCGGGGGAGAAACGGCCCGGGATCCCCAATGCCGATTCGTAAACCCTCATCGCTTCCATCCATCCCTGGATCCCCTGGTTGGCCGTCCCGACGAGATCCCCTGGAAGAACGGCCTCCATACACTCCGCCATCTCGACCTCTATGGCCTTCCTCCCCTGAATAGGTTCTCCGGAAAGGGCGAGCTGATATTGTTCGAGCGCCCGGCCCATAAGCCCAGCCGCCCTATATGCCCTTGCCAGCGATAGATGTATACGAGGGGATAAAGGACCCATTTCGAGAAGCGGCCCTACCCCCTTCCTCCTCTGCTCCCTCGTTATCTCCCGCTCGAGGATACATATGGCCTTCCACGGCCTACCGGCCTCCACCTCCCTCCTACTAACCTCTTCCGGAGGGATGCGGCCTATCCTTAAAACCGCACATCCCGATACGAGGAGAAGGAAGAAGGAAAACAGAGTCAAACGGGATAAAGCTCCCTTCATAACGATCCCTCCCTTTCCAGTCCCTCATCTCATAAGTATACCTCTAAACTCAGAAAAAGTCAACCCTTGCTGAAAAATCGTGTGCTTGGAAGGTAGATCATAACCATCCTTTATGGGGGCAGGCCCCCGTGCCTGCCCTGATTCTGGGTAACCACCGATCTGGACTGTTGACCGGGAGCGCATTTTTTGATAGGATACAAGATGTCAGGGTTCGCATGGTTCATTAACAGCGTTATGCAATAAAAGGAGGGAGGAAAGGGATGGATGTTCCGAAGAAGATGAAGGCCCTCGTCTGCCATGGACCAGGCGATATAAGGCTACAGGAGGTCGATACGCCGATCCCTGGTCCTGGCGAGATCCTCGTAAAGGTCCTCGCCACCGGGATATGTGCAAGCGACATAAAATGCTACTTAGGGGCTCCTCTTTTCTGGGGAGACGAGCACAGGGCCCCATATATGGAGGCCCCATCCATACTCGGCCACGAGTTCATAGGGGAGGTCGTCATGCTCGGGGATGGCGCTGCGGATAGGCATGGGGTGAAGGAGGGGGATCTCGTGGTCTCGGAGCAGATAGTTCCATGCTGGAAGTGCCGGTATTGCAGGACCGGGAGATACTGGCTCTGTCAAAGGAATTACATATATGGCTTCAAGAAGGCGACACAAGGTTCGTGGGCGGAATACATGAAGTTCCCCGCCGACGCAATAGTCCACAAGGTCCCGAAAGGGATCGATCCTTCGAAAGGAGCGATGATAGAACCCCTATCCTGTTCCATACACGCCGTGGAAAGGGGGGATATAAGGCTTGGGGATGTGGTGGTGATCGCCGGGGCGGGTACTTTGGGCCTTGGGATGGTTGCCGTCGCGAAGTTAAAAGGCCCTGGGCTCCTCATAGCGGTGGACATGAAGGACTACAGGCTTCGGGTTGCTAAAGCGCTCGGAGCCGATCTCACCATAAACCCATCTAAGGAGGATCCGGTTGAGAGGGTCCTCGAGCTAACGGACGGATACGGCTGCGACGTATACATAGAAGCGACCGGACACCCCTCAGGGGTGATCCAGGGCCTTAGGATGATAAGGAAGCTCGGGACCTTCGTCGAGTTCAGCGTCATGGCTGAGGAGGTTACGGTGGATTGGACGATAATAGGGGATTCCAAGGAGCTCAACATCCACGGAGCACATCTCGGACCTTACCTATACCCCCTGGCCATAGAATACATAGCGAAGGGGGTGGTGGACGTTTCCCCCATCATAACCCACAAATTCAAATTGGAGGATTTCTCCAAGGCCATAGAGATGGTCCATAAGGGCGAGGAATCGATAAAGGCCCTCTTTATCCCGTAAAGCATTCGCGGTAGGCGGTAAGGAGGCGAGACTATGAAGTCGAAGATCTGGATGTTATCCCTGGCTTTCCTCCTCCTTGGACCCGTCGATCCCTCGAAAGCGGGGCTCGAGGACGGGCTTTCGAGGGAAAGGGAGGCGATAGGCGGGTCCGTCTCCTTCTCCGACGGGCCGACATCCCTCCTTTTGAACCCTGCCGGCCTTGCAACCATATCCGGACTCGAGGCGCTCATCTCGTATTCCTTGAAGGGGGGAGGCTACGGGATCGACTCCGGACAGGCAGTCCTTGCACTTCCGGGATGGGGTATATCCTACTGGAGGAATGGGGTGAAGGAGCCCTTATGGAGCCGATATGGAGTAGGATGGGGCTTGAGGATAGGAAGCGGACTGTATGCCGGGCTTGCATATAACAAGGTCGAATCGGACGAATGGAAGGATTTCTCGAGCTATGACCTCGGGATCATGGCGAGGCCCTTCGGGATCCTCTCCCTTGGCGTCGTTGTGAGGAACATAAACAGGCCGAAATCGTCTCCAAAGGAGGGAGGGGAGGAGGAGAGGATCGAGAGCCATTTGGAGGGAGGAGTTGCTTTTAGGCCTTTCAAGGGCCTGATCCTTTTCGCCGATGGGGTGCTTAAGCCCGATAAGGAGAAGATATCGGATCTGAAACCGAGGTTTGGGCTTTTGGCAGGGCCGGTAAAGGGGATATCCTTTGGGGCGTCGAGGGATGGCTCTGGAAGGCTTTTCCTCTCCATCGAGTTAGGAACCCCCACTATATCCATAGGATATTCCGGGATCCGAGGAGATAACGGAAACTCCAACACCTGCTTCCTCAAGTTCTTCGAGGAAAGGAGGAGGTCGGCTATACCGATCCAAAAGCCGAAGATAGCGAAGATCCGGCTATCCGGGGCGATCTCCGACGAACCCCCGCCCTCTTTCCTCGGCCTTGGAGGAACTAAAACCTCCCTCATCACCTCAACCCTTGAGAAGCTTTCCCGAAACGACGAGATAGCCGGCGTCCTTATAGAAATCGAGGATATCTATGCCGGGATAGCTACGATAGAGGAGATAAGGGATGCATTGCTCAGGTTCAGGAAATCCGGTAAGGTTGCGATCTCTTATATCGTCGGCGAGTTCAGCGGAACTGGGGAATATATGATAGCATCGGCATGTGACAGGATAATAGGGCATCCCCTTGGAACGATCATGCCCTTCGGGGTCTATTCCACGAACTTCTTCCTGAAAGGGCTCCTCGATAAGCTCGGGATGAAGGCGGAGGCCGATGCCATAGGGGAATACAAGTCGGCGGCCGAGCCCTTAACGAGGGAAAGCTACTCAGAGCCGGCAAGAAAGCAGGTAGAGGAGATCCTCGACGACATATACCACCAAATCGTCGAGGCCATGGCCAACGGAAGGAGGATGGAGGAAAAGAGGGTGGAGGAGCTCATGAACAGGGGGCCCATGGCCATGGAGAGGGCGAAGGAGCTCGGGCTCGTGGACGATGTCCTCTACCGCGATCAGATCGAGGACGCCATAAGGGGGTTTCTAAAAAAGGACGTGGTGTTAGATGGAGGGGCTGTGAGGAGGAGATACGAGAGGGATAAGTGGGATGAGCCGGCGAGGATAGCGGTCATAAACGCCACGGGCTCTATAACGACCGGGGAGAGCTCGTTCTCCCCGCTGACTATGGAGAAGACGATGGGCGCGGAAACGGTCGCCAGGGCTATAAGGAGGGCTTACAAGGACAGGGACATAAAGGCCATGGTGATCAGGGTTAACAGCCCAGGGGGATGGGTCCTCGCATCGGAAAGGATATGGAGGGAGGTCAAGAGGGCGAGGGAGGAGGGGAAGCCGGTGGTGGTCTCGATGTCCGACGTAGCCGCATCGGGCGGATATTACATATCATGTGGGGCCGATAGGATAGTGGCGCTCCCGGGAACGATAACGGGAAGCATAGGGGTTGTCATGGCGAAACTCGTCCTCAGGGGGTTTTATGAGAGGATGGGGATAAACGTGGAGACTATAAAACGGGGGGAACACGTCGACATCTACTCCTCTACAAGGGAGCTCACCGAGGAGGAGAGGAAGATGGTAAGGGAGGATATGGAGGGGATATACAGGGCCTTCTTAGAAAGGGTATCGGAAGGGCGCAAAATGCCCATAGAAGATGTGGACAGGATCGGAAGGGGGAGGATCTACACCGGATCCATGGCTAAAAGGCTTGGGCTCGTGGACGACCTCGGGGGAATGGAGAAAGCGGTTGAGATGGCGAGGGATCTGGCCAAGATCCCAAAGGGAAAGGAGCATATCCTGGTTGAGATTTCCGGAAAGAGGCTGCCGATTCCCGAGCTTGGAGCTATCTTCCTATCCCTTCTATCCTCACTAAATCGATTTTAGAAGGGTCGTTTGTTCCCAATCCGAGCCTCGCTGCCGTATCGATCCACTTCGGAGGACGGCCTACCGCGGCAAGCTCCGGAAGCCCTATCTCCTTCCTCCTGTCCTCTATTATCCTCCACCCTACGTAATCCAAAGCCACCGGGTCTTTGCTGGCTATTATCCCGCAATATCTCCAGCGATAAGACGGCCTGTTTCCGGGTCCTCCTTCCGCAAGCGGATATATAGCATCACATATGATAAGCCTTGTCTTGTCCTTTATCTCCGGTATTGAGTTAAGATCCGCTATATACGGATCGCAGTTGTTGCCATGGTGATCCCCGGGATTGCTTATCGAGCCATAATGGTTCTTCATGGCTATGGTCACCCCGGAGATGTTGTGGTCCTTGAGGATCGGGACGTTCACGATGGCGGTCGCCTTCGTTAAGATCCTTGAGATGCGGCCGTTGAAAGAGCCCTTGCTCGTCCTGTTCGGCTCGTAACCCACCCCGGGGGAGTTAGTGGCGATATACTGGACCCCTTTCCCGCTTCTGGAGATAGCATATCCGGATTTCTCCATATCCTTCTCCGACCTATCCCATACTATTATCTGCTCCTCAGGAACGCCCGCGGAAATCAAACCGTTTATAATGGCGTCCACGACTTCCGGACTTGTATATATCCCCGGGCCGAAAAGGCAGTTTATCTTTATCCCGACGATGTCGTTTGGAGAGAAGAGGGACTTCCACGCATCCTCTGGCGACTTCTTCCCCACAAGCCTTGCCACGGCCAGGTCCACCATCTTCCGAACCGTCTTCCCGTCGATCCTCCCATCGGATCCCATGGCCGATCCCTCCCTGACCAAGACGACCCTGCTCTTCCTGCCCTCCTCAAGCCCTTCCAACATGGATCCCCCCAACGCAGCACCTATCCCAGCGGAGCCGAGGCCCTTGAAAAGCTCCCTCCTCGTAACAGCCCTTCCCATGATAAACACCCTCCCCCCTTTTTACGAGTTATTTTAGCCTTACCCCAAGCTCTATAAGGGAACCGACCACAAAATACCTTGCGAACTCGAGGAGCAATATGGCCACTATCGGGGATACATCTATCCCTCCCACTACAGGGATGAACCTCCTTATCGGGCGGAGGACCGGGTCCGTAACCCCATAGAGGAACCTGACTATAGGGTTAAATGGATCCGGGTTCACCCAGGATATGATAGCTGCCGCGATTATTATGAACACGTATATGTGGATGACCGTTCCTAAAAGCTGGCCAAGCCCTATTAGGAAATTCCCTATTATGAACATCTCCTCCGTTTCCCCTTCCTCGATGGGCGGTTAAGTTCAAACCTTATCAATTCAAGCTGATCCCTAAGCCCTAACTCCGCTATCTTCCTATAGAGGGTTGTCCTTCCCATCTCCAATATCCTCGCCGCTTCCCCAACATCCCCCTTCGCTATCTTCAACGCCGATATTATCCTCATCCTCATGGCTTCGTCCGGTCCCTTCCTCGGCATCCCTCCATCCTCCTCCATCCGGCAACGAGCTTCTCATATGTCACATCCAGGTGTTCGCTTATAACCTTCGTTTCCGATATCACAGGCATGAAGTTGACATCCCCTATCCACCTGGGAACGACGTGGATGTGTATATGGCCCTCTATACCAGCCCCTGCTGCCTTCCCTATGTTCATCCCTATGTTGAACCCATCTGGTTTTAACTCCATTTTTATAACCTCTACCCATCTCTTAAGAAGGGAAAAAATGGACAGGAACTCCTCATCCGAGAGATCTTCGATATTTGGGACATGCCGGTAGGGGGCTATCATCAGGTGGCCGTTATTATAAGGGAAGGCATTTAGTATGGCGAAACCATGCTTATCCCTTGATAGTATATAGTTCTCCTTATCCTTGTTCTCCCTCGGCTTCTCGCAGAATATACATCCATTCGACCTTTGGGAGAGGATATAGCTCATCCTCCAAGGCGCCCAAAGCCTTTCCATCCCTGTATCGGTCATCCCCCTTTCTTTTTTTAAGAGGAATTCCTTCCGAAGATGGAGGAGACCATGTCCATCGGGATGGGGAAGGCAACTATCGTGCTCCTCTCCGATGCTACCTCGGTAAGGGTTTGGAGGAACCTCAGCTGCAATGCTATAGGCTGGGTCGATATCTTCTCCGCAGCCTGTGCGAGCCTTTCCGCCGCCTGGAACTCCCCTTCGGCGTTTATAACCTTCGCTCTCCTCTCCCTTTCAGCCTCCGCTTGCTTTGCCATAGCCCTCTTCATCCCTTCCGGGAGGAGGACATCCCTGATCTCGACGGTCGTGACCTTAACCCCCCAGGGATCGGTATGCTCGTCTATTATCTGCTGGAGCTGCTGGTTTATCTTCTCCCTATGGGAGAGGAGCTCGTCAAGCTCAACCTGGCCGAGGACGCTCCTTAGGGTCGTTTGAGCTATAAGCGATGTGGCCATTATATAGTTTTCAACCTTGACCACCGCATACTCAGGATTAACAACCCTGAAGTATGCGACGGCGTCGACGGTCACGGGAACGTTATCCCTCGTTATGACCTCCTGTCTCGGAACATCCATCGTTACCGTCCTAAGATCTATCTTGACCATCTTGTCAACTATCGGGATTATGAAGAAGAGGCCCGGCCCTTTAGCCCCTATAAGCCTCCCGAGCCTAAATATGACCCCCCTCTCGTATTCCCTCACCACCTTTATAGCGGCGGATAAGAAGACGAGGATTATGACTATTAAGGTCGATATCACAGGCCAGAAGCTTCCCTCCATCCTTTCCCCCTCCTTTCTTCACCGCCCCTCCCTCTTCACCTTCACCCTTAGCCCCTCCGCTTCCACAACTATAACCTTCTCCCCAGCCTTCACATCCCCATCAACCGATGTGGCGTTCCAGTATTCCCCTTCGACGAAGATCACCCCATTGGGGGAGAGATCCGTCTTCGCCACCCCAATCAACCCCACTATCCCTTCCCTCCCCGTCACAACCTTCTTCCCAAGGGCCCTTACCCCGGCGCCAACGGCAAATGTGAAGAAAGCGGTCGTGGCCGCAACGGCGGTTAATATCAGGCTCAAGGAGATCCGGAAATAAGGGGCTTTTGAATCTATCAACATTAGGGATCCGATGAGCATGGATATGACCCCTCCTATGGTCAAGGCCCCATGGGTCGGGGCTTTTATCTCCAAGATGAAAAGTATTATGGCGAGGATTATGAGGAGGAGGCCCGCCAGGCTTATGGGAAGCACCTGGAAGGCGAAGAAGGCCAATATTAGAGATATCGCGCCTATCACCCCTGGGAAGATAGCACCTGGATTCGAGAGCTCGAATATTATCCCATATATCGCTATCATCATGAGGAGGTATGCTATGTTGGGATTCCCTATTATGTGGAGGAGCTTCTCCCTCCACCCCATCCTTACCTCCTTTACCCTCGCCCCCTTCGTTATTATCTCCTTCTCGCCATACGGTGTCTTCACCCTCCTGCCATGGATCTTGGCCAAGAGATCCTCGAAGTTCTCGGCTATGATGTCTATCACCCCGGCCTTCAACGCCTCCGTCTCCGTCGATGATATGCTCTTCCTGACGGCCCTCTCGGCCCATGATACGTTCCTCCCCTTCCTGGCCGCTATGGATTTTATATAGGCCACGGCATCATTTAGGACCTTCTCCTTCATCTCCTTCGGGACATCCCCCTGCCCCAGGGCTACTGGATGGGCGGCCCCTATGTTCGTCCCGGGAGCCATAGCGGCTATGTCCGCCGCAAGGGTTATGAAGGTCCCGGCGGAAGCGGCCCTCGCACCCCTCGGATATACGTAGACCACTATCGGAACCCGAGAGTCGAGCATCCTCTGTATTATATCCCTCATGGACTCGTCCAGGCCCCCAGGGGTATCGAGCTCCACCACGAGGCATGTGGCCATGTCCTTCTCGGCCTCGCCTATGGCCCTTATAAAATAGGAGGATATCACGGGGTTTATAATGCCCTTAACCTGTATGAGCTCGACCTGGGTTCCATATGCCCGGGATGAGAAGGGGACTATAAGCGTTAAAACGAGAAACGCCCACGTCGAAGGATTCCGAGCTAACAGCCCTCCCCCTCCACCCCGATCACTTCCCCGGCTTGAAAACCTGGATCCTATTGTTCTCATTATCGCATACATAGATGTTCCCGGCGGGATCCAAGGCCACCGATATAGGCTTCCTGAACTCCCCATCCGCCGTGCCCTTTATCCCCCATTGGACTATGAACTCCCCTTTCGGGCTTAGCTTCTGAACCCTGTTGTTCACGCTATCGGCCACATATATGTTTCCAGCTTGGTCCAGGGCCAAGCCCATGGGCCTTGAGAACTCCCCTCCCCCAACCCCTTGCTTCCCGAAGAGCTTCAATACGTTCCCGAGCGAGTCCATCTTCACGATCCTATGGTTCAGGGTATCGGAAACGTATATAGTTGAGCCGTCCGGCGTGACCGCTATCCCCGTTGGGCTCATGAACTGCCCCTTCTCCGTGCCCATCTTCCCCCACCTGGCCAGCTCCTTCCCATCCGGTCCGAATTTTATAACGCAGTGGTATTTCGGGCTCGTCATATACACGTTCCCGGCGGAATCCACGGCGACCATCGGCGGGAACTCGGGCTGTATCTGGCCAGGATCGGCTTCCCCAAACCTCTGCAAGAACTTCCCATCCGGGGAGAACTTCTGAACCCTCCTCCCATCCCCATCCGTCACGTATATGTTTCCAGCAGCGTCCACGGCTATCCCGGAAGGACCCATCAACTGCCCATCCTTATTCCCATACTCCCCAAACTTCCAAACGAACTTATGGGCCGTGTCGAACTTCTGGACCCTGTTGTTTCCGAAATCCGCTACATAAAGGTTGCCTTGGGAATCGGTCGCTATCCCCCTCGGCCATATGAAGTTGCCATCCTTATTGCCTTGCTGGCCGAAGGAAAGGAGATGAGTCGGCTCCTTCTTGGCCTTCTCACAACCGAAGAAGGCCACGACTACCAATAAGGATAAAGCTATAACTCTCCTCATAGCTCACATCATCTCCTTGAGCTTCAGGATTCGGTAGGCCCTCAAAAGGGCTACCTCCTCAACCCCCCTTCTCCTCCCTCCTAAACTATATCAGATTTCAAGCGGCCATGTCAAGAGATGGCGCTTTTTCAGTGCGATTCGAGCTTATCGAACTCCTCCTCGAAGAAACGAAGCGTCTCCCGATCTATTATGGTTATCCTGACCTCCTCAAGCGGCGATCCGCTTTCCAAGAACTCCATCACTGTCCTCACTATTATCGATGCACATCTATCCTTAGGAAACCCGAATATACCGGAGCTTATGGCCGGCAGCGAGATAGACCTCATCCCCGAATCGGATGCCATCCTAAGGGCGCTGAGCACGGCGCTCCTCAGCTTCTCGTCCTCATCCCCCTCCCCCCACCTCGGCCCAACGGCATGTATAACAGCCTTCGCATGAAGCTTGCCGGCCCCCGTCATAGCAGCATGCCCGACCGGGACATATCCTATCTTGTTGCTCTCCTCCTGTATCTCCCATCCCCCTTTCCTCACTATGGCCCCCGCCACCCCTCCTCCATGCTGCAGGTTTGGGTTGGCGGCGTTGACTATGGCATCAACCCTCTCCTCCGTTATATCCCCATGGACGAGGCGAAGGATGGCCTTCTGGCCAACCCGGACCTCCCTTACAACCTCGTTCCCCGCCATATCCTCACCCCCCTTGCCTTCACGGACCCTTAACGATGAAATCGTTCTTGGTCAATGCCTTGGAGATGTCGAGATGCCCCGCCAACGTTTCCACATCCATCCCCTCTATCAATATCTTTACACCCTTTATGTATCGGAAGTTATCGAGGATGGTATTGACTATGGAGTAAACGGTCATGAGCTCCCCCGAGCTCCCTCCACAGTGCTTCGTCTTGAGCTCCTTGCTGAAATCGAGATACGCTATGTGATCGGAGACGAAGGCGTTTCTCAACGTCGTCCCCTTTGGGATGGTAGCAGCAAGGGATGGGGATGACGGACCCTTTATAAGCTCCTCGATCACGGCCTGGATCGCCTTACACGTCCCTGGCCCGAATCCCCTCTTCTCCGCCTCTATGTCTAAACCCATTTTCCTCTCCTCCGGGATGAGGAATTCCGCCTGTGGATCGGAGAAGTAAAGCCTGGCTACCGAAATCGGAACCTCCTCCTTCACCTTCATCCTCGTCCCTACGATATACCCCGCAATCCCCCCACAGGCTAAGAGGATCGCTATGAGGAACGGGAATGCCTTACTGACCCTGCCCTTTCTCCTGCTCATAAGCCTGGCTCCCCTCGCCTCCGGAAATGGCGCTTTCCCTGAACTTGATTATCCCCGATGCTATGGCCTTCGCAATCCTATCCCTATACGCCTGGCTCTTCAACTTCTCCTCCTCCGATGGGTTCGATATGAACCCGACCTCCACGAGGACGGCCGGGACCTCGGAATTCCTCAAAACGACGAACATCGCCTCCTTAACCCCTCTGTTCTCAACCCCTAATTCCCTCGACAGCTCGTCCTGTATGGATATGGCGAGCTCGACGCTCCCCTTCTGCATCTTGCTCTTCAGAAGGCTCTCTATGGCCATAGAGACCTCCGCCCTCCCCTTAGGATCATAACTCGAACCACCGAGCTTCTCGAGAAGGCGGGAGCTCTCCACAAGCGATACGGACTGATAAAACGTCTCGACGCCCCGGGCGGCCCTCGATGGGGCCGCGTTTACGTGGATGCTGACGAACATGTCCGCGTTGTTCTCGTTAGCTATGGCAGCCCTGTCCTGGAGCCCGACGAACCTGTCGTCGGACCTGGTTAGTATTATCCTATCGGATGTCTTCTCGAAAAGGATCTCGGCAACCCTCTTCGCTATATCCAGCGTCACATCCTTCTCCTTTAACCCCGTCGGCCCCTTAGCCCCCGGATCACGGCCACCATGCCCAGGATCGAGGACTATTGTGAAACTCCTCCTCTTCCCCTTCCATATATCCAGGACCACCCTTGGCGGGGAGGGAAGCTGGAAGTAGGAGACGGTGAAGGAGTCGGTCACAAGCTCTATCGTCGCCAGGGTCCCCCCCTCTACCACCTCCATCGTTATCGTCTTGACGAGCCCATCCTCGATCGAGGCCGTAGTCGGAGCGCCTTCCGAGGGGGATGCGTTTTCGAGGATCACCGAAACCTTCTTCTCCCCTCTAAGCTCCTTTACCTTGAATGGGACGAGGGAATCGAGGTCGAAGACGATCCTCGTCCTATCCGGATATGTCCCGTATCTCGCCCCGCTTATCGTCGCCCCTTCCGAGGCCCCGTTTAAGGCCAATGCCAAGCCGAGGGCTATAAGGAACCCACTCCTCACCAAACCTCCCCCTTCCTCATCCTCTGAACCTCCCTCCGCATCTCCCTCTCCCTTATCCTCTCCCTTTTATCGTATTCCCTCTTCCCCCTTGCAAGTGCAAGCTCGACCTTCGCCTTCCCCCCTTTGAAATATATGGAGAGGGGTATGAGCGTCAGCCCTTTCTCGCTCACCTTCCCCGCAAGCCTGTTTATCTCGGATTTGTGGAGCAGTAGCTTCCTCTTCCTTAAGGGATCGTGGTTAAAGGGCCCTGCTGGATCGTAAGTGCCTATGTTCAGGTTGTAAAGGAAGACCTCCCCGCCCTCGACCCTCGCATAGCTGTCCCTCATGCTTACGCTCCCCGCCCTGAGGGACTTGACCTCCGTGCCTTGGAGGACGATCCCCGCTTCATACCTCTCGAGTATATCGTAGTCGTGAAACGCCTTTCTATTCGTAGCAACGACCTTCTCCGTCCCCTTGGCCTTCACGCCTTCCCCGCCTCCAAATGCACTCGGAAGGTAGATCGTAACCATCCTCGTAGGGGCAGGCCCCCGTGCCTGCCCTGTTTTTGGGCAACCACAGGGGGTTGCCCCTACTTGATTTAATCCCAGACCTGTGATATAATAGCTATAAAGAAGGCCGGAGTGGTGGAAATGGCAGACACGTTAGATTCAGGATCTAATGGGAGTTGAAATCCCGTCCGGGTTCGAATCCCGGCTCCGGCACCATCATTCGGCCCTGAACCTGAGCGTTATTATCCCCGTTTGTATGTCCTCCATCCCTTCCGGAAGTGGTTCGAACTTCCAGGATTTCATCGACAGAATCGCAAGCCTCTCGAGCTCCGGGTCTCCTTTCTGGAGCGGGATCACATCACCAACCGTCCCATCGGGCATTACGAAAAACTTAAGCCTTATAGTGATATTCCTCTCCAAATATGGACTCCTCGGATAGACCTTTTTGTAAACTATCCTGTTCCTCGCCGTTCCCCCCTCGAAGCCCGGCTCCTCTCCAAGCCTCGAACCAACCTTGTATCCTCCCAACCTCCCTCCTCTGGGACCTATCTGTGGGCCGGGTATCCCCTCATCCCCCGACACACCAGATCCCCCTACCCCCTTTACCACCCCTTTCCCCGATACCCCTCCGGAAGGTATCGTCGGGATATCTGATCCCTTCCTCCCCGTCCCGAAAGCGCCCTTCCCACCAACCCCCCTCCCTGATCCAGGGGAAGGGGTATCTCCGCCCGCCATGGCCATCCCCGGCTTCGGAACGGTTATCAGGCTTTCCATATCCCACTCGCCCCCCTTTATCAGGGAAGGCCTCGTGGACTCGAGATCGAGCTCTGGAAGCCTCGTCATCGGCGGAATTAGAGCCCATGGATTCCTTGAAACCTGTGGCGGTGGGGACGACTTCCCCGAACCGGCGGCTATCCCCTTAACCTTGGAAACCACCACCCTCTTCGGAATACGGATCTTTTCCCTATAGATGAGCCCCTTAGAAGATGGACTTACCTCCACCAAGTAGAGCTTAAGGGGGGACTTATGAAACCTCCACGGTTCCATAACCACCGGATAATATTCTATACGCGATATAAAGGCAAGGAGTATGAGATGAACGGCGATGGATACGAGCAACGCCTTCTCCAACCTCTTCCTCCCGGCCCTCTCCTCCCTCCTCCCTATCATCCTCCAGCACCCCCTCGCTCAAAAAGGGTCAGAAAGCCATATCCAACCCTAAGACGATCTGCCTGCCCGGCATCTCATAGCCCTTATAGAGAATCGCCTTGCTGTTCATCAGATTCCTCGCTTTTAGCGAGATGGAGATGTCCTTAACAAGCATTGAAGAAAATGAAATGTCTAAAGAGTTATATCCTGGGATCCCTTCCTCGTTCCCAAGGTCGGCATACCTATCCCCGACGAAATCCCATCCGACCTCCAATCCCATCCTCCTCGGCCCCTTCCACTCCCCCTTGACGAATAAGAGGTCCTTAGGATAATAAGGTGGCAGCTTAGCGCTTTCCCTCCTATCCCACCCGGCCTTTAGCCTCATGGACCTTCCCAAGGGCATCTCGAGCGATAGCGTAGCCCCATATATGAGGAAATCTTGGTTGTCGGGGCTCACAAGGGCCTCTCCATCCTTAAGGACCACCATATTCCTAACATCCTTCCCCCAGATCTTTATAATCCCTAAGATATCCCCGAAACGCCTCCTCGCCTCGCTCCATACCTCAATCCCCCTCTGCGGCTTTAAGAGGAGGTTCGGGTATAGGTAATCGGAAAGGAGGTAGAACTCATAAGGATCCGGCAGGGAGTAGCTTCCTTCAAGCCCTATATCTATCGATGTTAGGGGATCGAACTTATAGAGGATGGCAAGCTTCGGCTCGATATTGAATCCTCCGTCAAGCCATTTTAGCCCTATCTCGGAGGAGAGGTCGATAAAGGAGAAAAGCCCAAGCTGATATCCTATTATCCCCTCTATCTCCCCGATATGCCTCGAATCCCCGAGGAACTCGAGATCGCCTCTTCGGCCCCTAATAGATAGCTCCACCTTTCGTCCGGGAATAGGGGTCCAGAGGAGGTTGGCCGATCCCTTAAACTGCATAATATCGAGCTTATCGGGGTTATCCACGGCCTTATTGTATGACACCCTCCCCAACGATCCATGTAGATCCATCCAGATCCTAACGCCCTCCATCGGATCCGATATCCACCTAAGGTATGCGAGGAAGCCGGACTTCTCCTGGGAATCGTATTCTCCCCCTTCCCCTGGGAGTTCAAAGGTCCCGCCCTTCGCCTCCATCCCCCCTATAAGGATCGTTTTCCCGGGCCCAGGAGTATATCCGAGGTCGATGGAGAAGCAACCCGTTACCCTATGGCTTTTCGGATCGGCCCACCTGGCCCTCTCCGGAAGCGCGTATGCCACGAGGGATATATCCTCTGCCCTCATCCCAAACCTCATCTCCCCTCCAAAAACCCCGTAGTTTCCGACGAGGATCTGGAGCCCGGCCAACTCCCTTGCCGGAGCCCCTGAGGGGAGCGGAAGGAGCTTAGGCTGGACCGAAGGATCCCTCATCTCCGTCCTCCACCCCCCAACCTTAATCTCGCTCTGTGGTGGGATCCCATCCTCGAAGGAAATATGAACAGCGGGAAGCAAGATCGAAGCCCTTCCAACGACGATCTCCTCTATAGGAGCGAAATCGGGCTCCTCCACCACTTCTTCTTGAGCCCGGCAGATCCCAGGAGAGGATATGAGGAGGAGGACGGCTATGCACCCTAAGGCTTTTCCTATATGTTCCGGCATCATCCGATTCATCTCCCTCCAGAAATCGCCTGAAGCCTCGCCTTAGCCCTCTTCACCCATTGGTCCCCGGCAGGATAGCTCTTGATTATCTTGTTGTATATGTTCCTGGCATCCTCGATCCTCTTCACCCTCTCGTAGCAATCGCCGGCCATGAATAGGGCTTGAGGAGCCAGGGATGACCTCGGGTAAAGATAGCCTACCTTTAGGTATTCGGGCCCGGCCTCCGCATATTTCCCCTGGACGTAATATATATCGGCGAGGGCAAGTTGTGCACGTGCCGCCTTGTCCTCGGGAAGGAGTTCTATCCCCTTCCTTATCCACTCCATAGCTTCCTCATATCTCTTCTCCGCCGTCAGGATCCTCCCTTTCCCGAGATATGCCTCCCCAGCCCATCTCGACTTAGGATATCTCGATATTAGCTCCTCGTATACCCTTAAGGCGCCTTGTGAATCCTTCATATCCTCCATGCAAAGCCCCATCATGTAAAAAGCCTCGGCCGCTTCCTCCCTATCCCCGAACTTGTCCACAACCTCCTTGTATGCGGCCATCGCTTCCTCCCTTCTTCCCGCCGCCCTCAGGACATCCCCTATCCTTATATGGGCATCCAAGAACTTCTCGCTATCCGGATATGTGGATATGAGCCTTCTGAAAAGTTCCAGTGCGGAGTCGTATCCCTTAAGGTTATACCGGCTCATCCCGGCCCAATACAGGGCCACCTTGGCCTCCTCCGATCCCGGATATCTCGAGGCCAGGATCTCGTATTGGGAACTGGCCGATGCATAATCCTTGTTCTTGTAGTATATCTCCCCCATCTTGGCGAGGACGAAGGGGGCGAGACGGCTTTCCGGATACGAGTTCACAAGCTTCTCGAAGGCGGCCATGGCCTGTTGGACCTTATCCTGGACGTAATACGTCCATCCTATCTCATAGAGGGCCTGGGCTTGCTTATCCTGATCCCCCATCCTTTCGGAGACGACCTTTTGATATTCGGCGATGGCCTGATCGTATTGTCTTTTGTTGAAAAGGGCGGTTCCTATTGCAAGCTGTGCATCGGCCCTCCTCTCGCTGCCTTTATATGAGGAGAGGATGCTTCTGAAGCACGAGATCGCCTCGTCGTATCTCTTCTGTTCCATATAGATCCATCCTATCTCGTATAAGGCATCGTCTGCCAGATCGCTATCCTTGTGCTCTTCGACAACCCTCCTCAGGTATAGCAAGGCGTTCTTGGCATCGCCGAGCCTCGAATAACACCTTCCCATCCAATACTTTGCGGCTGGGTGGAGGGACGTAGCCGTCGGAAACATATCGAGGACCTTCCTATACTCGACCAATGCCCTGTCGTATTGTCCGAGGCTGAAGATGGCATGGGCCAGCCCGAGCTGTGCCTCGGGCGCAACGGATCCATCCTCAAGGGCTATCCTGTATTCGTGTTCCGCCTGGCTGTAATAGAGGGCCGCTTCCTTCTCATCCCCAGATCTCCTCTTGAGGTTGGCCTGCTCGAAGGAACAGGAAGCAATCCCTATCTTGGCCCTTCCTATTAGCTGGCTCGATGGATAAGTTTGTATCAACCTCCTATATTCGGCCTTGGCCAGATCGAACTTCCCCTGGTTGTAAAGGGATTCTGCGATCTGGAAGAGGGCCTTGTCGGAAAGAGGGCTCGCCGGGTACCCCTCGAGAAGCATCCTGTAAGAGGATATGGCCCCATCGAAATCCCCCTTCTTGAACTTCGACCATCCTATCCAATATAGGGCCTCTGGGACATGTTCGCTTTTCGGGAAGGATCTTATGAGCTCGGAATATGAGGATACGGCCTCGTCATACCTCCCAAGGACATACAATGCATTCCCGAGCTCCATCAAGGCGTCTTCGTATACCTCGCTCCCCTTGTGTTTCTCCTTTATCTCGGAGTATATCTTGGCAGCTCCCTCGTAATCCCCAGATCTATAACTTATCCTTCCCAACTCCATCTTCGCTAATGGGGCAAATGGGCTCTCGGCATGTTCCGATGTTATCCTCCGATAATATCGGACGGCACCTTCTACATCCCCTCCCTTTTCCTTCGCCTGCCCCATATAATATATGGCCGAGGGAACGAGTTCCGTCTCAACCCCAAGATCTATAAACCTCTTGAAGGTCTCTACGGCCTCATCCGCATTCCCAAGCTGGAGGTAAGCCATCCCTATACCGTAAAGGGCCCTTGCATAGTGTGAGAGATCCTTCTTCCCCTCCATAAGATCCATTATCTTCTTGTAAGCATCGATCGAATCCTTATACTTCCCCTGCTGATAAAGCGATTCCGCAAGGCCCCACATGGCGTTCTCGAGGAGGGGGCCTTTCGGATAAAGCTCTATATATTTCTGGAACTCGACGGCCGCCTTATCGTATTTTCCGGAAAGATAATAGCTCCTCCCTATCATATACTGGGAGCTTTGCGCCCACTTGGTCTTCCCATACTGGGATATAAGTTCCTGGAAATCCTTTATCGCCTCCTCATATCCCCCCTGCCTCATCCGACATTCCCCTATCCTGAACTTGGCCTCGGATGCTATGGCCTCATCCCCCTTCGACATATCCAAGGCCGACTTAAAGGCGGGGATGGCGAACTGGAACTGTTCCGTAGCCATGTAGCTATGGCCGAGGTAATAATAGGCGAGGGAGGATAGATCGGATCCGGGAAATCCCCTTACGAATAGCTGAAGTTCCGAGATCGCGTCCTTATACCTCTTCAACCTGAAATACGACTCACCGGCGTAATATTGCGCCTGCTCCCTTAGCTTGCTTGCAGGGTAGGAGGAGATTAGATCCTTAAAGGCCTTTGCGGCTTCCTCGTATCTCTCCATCCCCATGTAGCATCTCCCTATCTGGAACTGGGCCAGGTCCCTCCCCTCCCCCCCAGGATATCTGGAAAGATATGTGGAATACTCCCTTATGGCCCTCTCGAACTCCCCCATCGAGAAAAGGGAATCCCCGGCAAGGAGCTGAGCCTGAGGGGCGAGTTGGCTCTCCGGAAACCTCCCGAGGAACTTCTGGAGCTGTTCGTAGGCTATGGCGTAGAACCCATCCTCGTATAGCTTCTTGGCGAACGAGAAATGCCTTTCCTCTTCCTTCTCCAAAGCATATACCGCAGTTCCAAAGGACAGAAATAATACACAGAAAAACGCTGCCTTCTTCATCCGATCACCTCTTCGGGCAAAGGCCTGTTCCTATCGTCCACGAAAACGATCTTAGGCTTAATAGATCTCGCTTCATCATCCCCTACGATGGCGTATGATATTATTATCACGAGGTCCCCAACGGATGCCGCCCTCGCGGCGGCCCCGTTCAAACATATCTCCCCGGATCCCTTCCTTCCGGGCATGGCGTAGGTCTCGAGCCTGTCCCCTGTGTTTATGTTCAAGATCTGAACCCTCTCCCCAGGGATTATATCGGCGGCTTCCATGAGCTCCTCATCTATCGTCACGCTCCCGATATAATTGAGGTTCGTCTCCGTCACCCTCGCCCTGTGTATCTTCGACTTGAGCACCATCCTCATCATCCCCATCTCACCTTCCCAAAACGATGTTATCTATAAGCCTCGCCTCACCTATCCATACAGCAAGGGCTATTAGGGTCCCAGGTCCAACCTCTTCCACATCCCTCAAGCTCTCGGAATCCACGACCGCTATGTAATCTATCCTGGCAAGTGGTTCCGATCTTATCATCTCCTCGATCATCCCCTTTATCCTCTCCGCCGACCTCTCCCCGCTTTCCACCATATCCTTTGCAGCCATGAGGGATTTATAGAGGACCGTAGCAGCCCTCCTTTCATCGGGCGATAGATATGTGTTCCTGGAGCTCAGCGCCAACCCATCCTTATCCCTCACGGTCGGGACGGGGATTATCTCCACGTCCATGTTGAGGTCCCTGACCATCCTCCTCACAACCTGGAGCTGTTGGAAATCCTTCTCTCCAAAGAAGGCCAGGTGAGGGGAGACTATGTTGAACAGCTTCGTGACTACGGTTGTCACGCCTCTGAAGAAGGTCGGCCGCGACCTCCCGCACATGGTGGACGTCAGGTCGCCGGTCACCTCAACATATGTGCAGAAGCCATCCGGATACATCTCCGCCACTTCGGGGACGAAGAGGTAATCGACCCCTTCCGAGGAAGAAAGGGCCATATCCCTCTCGAGGTCCCTCGGATATCTATCGTAATCCTCGGTCGGCCCGAACTGCGTCGGGTTGACGAATATGCTGACCACGGTGACATCGCATCTCCTCTTGGACTCCCTAATAAGGCTCAGATGGCCCTCGTGGAGATATCCCATGGTCGGGACGAATCCTATGACCTTCCCCTCTCGCCTCAAACGCCTTGAGATCTCCTTCATATCCCGAATAGACCTTACGACATCCATCTCCTCTTAACCTCGTGATCATCCCGAACCCCTTCGAGCATCTCGGATATGGTCATCCCAGTAACCGGATGCACGAGGTCCGGTGCTATCTCGCATAAGGGCTCAAGGACGAACCTCCTATCCCCCATCCTTGGATGGGGTATGACGAGATCCTCCTCCTCCAACACGATATCGTCGTATAAAAGTATATCCAGATCTATCTCCCTTGGACCCCATCTCTCCCCTACGTTCGATCTCCCCATCTTCTTTTCCAAATCCTTGAGACGGACGAGGAGCTCTCGGGGTTCCAAATCCGTCTCCATCTCGACGACGGCGTTCAGGAACCACCCTTGACTTACAGGCCCGACGGGCTCCGTCTCGTAAATGGAGGACGATTTCGAGACCCTCCCCACCTCCTCGAGAAGGGAAATGGCCTCCCTGATGTTCCTTTCCCTATCCCCGAGGTTCGAGCCAAGCCCTATGTATACCTTATGAGATCCCGAGGACATCCTCCATCCCGTATATGCCAGGGGGTGCTGATGCCACAAACCTTATAGCCTTTATCGCCCCCTTGGCGAAAGCATCCCTACTACTGGCCTTATGGATGAGCTCTACCCTCTCCCCTATGCCGGCGAATATGACCATGTGATCCCCAACCACATCCCCTCCCCTCACGGCATGAACCCCTATCTGCGCCCTTGGCCTTTCCCCAACCATCCCGCTTCTCCCGTAAACGACGGCGGGATCGAGCCCAAGCCCGGAAGCGGCTTCCTTAAGAAGCCTTATGGCGGATCCGCTTGGGGCATCCTTCTTGAACCTGTGGTGCATCTCGACTATCTCAACATCGTAATCGATCCCGAGGATCGATGCGGCTTCCCTTACGAGCTTAAATAGCAGGTTCATCCCTATGCTCATGTTCGGGGACCATACGGCCGCTATCCCCCTCAGGATCCCCTTGAGCATCCCCTCCTCCTCTTCTGAGAAACCGGTCGTCCCGATAACGGTCGCCTTCCCGAAATCCGCGCACGTCCTGGAATGCTCTATCGTGGCCTTGGGATTGGTGAACTGGACGACGACGTCCGCATCCCTTATGACCTCCCCCAAATCGGAGGAAAGCTTTACACCAAGGGTTCCAACCCCTAATAGCTCCCCTACGTCGGAGCCGATCCCGGCATGGCCCGGTGCCTCTATAGCACCTATAAGCCTCATATCGTCCTGGGAAAGGAGGTTCCTGAGGACGGTCGAGCTCATCCTGCCACAAGCCCCGGTTATCGCCACCTTTATGTCCCCCATCCCCTTACCCCCTTTTACAGTAGCCCGTAGCTTTTCAGAACGGATTCGAGCTTCCTTTTGTTCTCCTCCGACATCTCGCACATGGGAAGCCTCATCTCATCCGATATCATCCCCATCATCCCCATGGCGGTCTTGACCGGTATTGGATTTGTCTCTATGAAGAGGGCCTTGAAGAGGGGATATAGCTCGTGATGGATCTCCATGGCCCTCTTTATATCCCCGTTATCGAAGCTCTCCACCAAATCGGCCACCTTCCTCGGGACTATGTTCGCCGCAACCGATATAACCCCTTTCCCCCCTACGGACATTATAGGGAGGGTGAGGGAGTCGTCTCCCGAGAGGACATCGAAATCCTTCCCACATAGCCTGACTATCTCGCTGACCTGGTCGAGGTTCCCGCTCGCCTCCTTTATCCCAACTATGTTCTTGTGTTCCGCAAGCTTAGCAACGGTCTCCGGAAGGATGTTAACCCCTGTCCTGCTCGGTATGTTATATATGATCTGAGGGATATCCACCCTATCCGCTACCTCCTTGAAATGCATGTAGAGGCCTTTCTGGGTAGGTCTATTGTAGTAAGGGCATATGAGGAGCGCCCCGTCCGCCCCGATCTCCTTCGCATGAGATGTGAGCATCAAAGCCTCATAGGTGCTGTTGGATCCCGTCCCCGCTATAACCGGTATCCTCCCGTTAGCGGCCTTAACCACTATCTCGATTACAAGCTTGTGTTCCTCATGGGATAAGGTAGCCGACTCCCCCGTTGTCCCACATGGAAGTATAGCACTTGTCCCGTTCTTTACATGAAACTCCACGAGATCGCATAACCCCTTCTCGTCCACCTTCCCGTTCTTGAAAGGCGTCACAAGAGCTACTATGGATCCCCTGAACATAATCCCCCTCCTTCTACACCTCCACCATCCTCTCCTTATCTACGAGGTCCTCGTAACCCTCCCTCTCCCTTATGAGGAATACCTCGCTCCCCTTAACCATGACCTCGGCAGGCCTTGGGCGGGAGTTATAGTTCGAGGACATCGTGAACCCATATGCCCCGGCGTCCATTACGGCGAGGATATCCCCAGGCTCCGGCTCCACCATCTCCCTCCCCTTCCCGAGGAAATCCCCGGATTCGCATACCGGACCGACTACATCGGCCTTTATCCTCCTCCCCTCCCTTTCCCTAACCGGGATTATCCTGTGATAGGATCCGTAAAGGGAAGGCCTTATGAGGTCGTTCATTCCCGCATCCACTATCACGAAATCCTTGACCGGGGTCCTCTTAACATACAGGACCTTTGTTAGAAGGATCCCCGCCTTCCCAACTATGGACCTACCTGGCTCAAGGACAAGGGTCACACCTTCTATCCCGGAAAGCAGGGGCCTTAAGCCATCGGATAACATGGATGGGCTTGGAAGCCCGTCATCGTTCCCATAATCTATCCCAAGGCCTCCTCCAACGTCGAGATACCTTATATCGACGCCCCCGGCCTTGAGCTTCCTGAAAAGCCCCAGGAGCTTCTTCGTCCCTTCGATGAAAGGATCTATCTCCGTTATCTGGGATCCGATGTGGATGTGAAGGCCTACGACCTCCAGTCCTTCCATCTCCCTCGCCGCAAGCTTTATAACTCCTTCCGCAAACTCCAGATCTATCCCGAACTTGCTGTCCCTCGCACCTGTAGAGACATGGGGATGGATGTCCGCATTTAAGGCCGGATTTATCCTTATCCCCGCCCTCGCCTTTATCCCCATCTCCATGGCGATCGAGTTAAGGAGGAGGAGCTCCGGATAGGACTCGGCGTTGATAAGGAGAACGCCGTTCTCCAGCGCATACCTTATCTCCTCCTCCCTCTTCCCAACCCCAGCGAAAACTATGTCCTTTGGGTTAAACCCGGCCTTAAGGGCCCGGTAGATCTCACCCCCGGATACGACATCGGCGCCGGCACCAAGCCTTGCCAGCATGGAACATATCGATATGTTGCTGTTCGCCTTTATGGAATAACATATCTTGGACGATATCCACGAAAAGCTCTCCTTATACTCGATGAACCTGTCCCTTATGAAGGAAGAGCTATAGAGGTAAAGAGGGGTGCCGTATCTATATGCGATATCCTCCACCTCAACCCCTTCACACCACAAAACCCCGTTCTTTCGATAAAAATAACCCATCCCTTCCCTTTCTCACCTCCTATGCTCCTCGTCCGCTTGCACCGCTCGACTCCTTAGAGATAAGCTCAACGGGAACCCATCGGAACTCCTCGACCTTCTTCCCCTGAACGGCCATGATGGCCGCCTCAAGCCCCATCCTACCCATATCCTCCGGATGCTGGAGAACGGTGGCATCGAGCTTCCCCGCCTTTACCGCTTCGATCGCCTCCGGATTCCCATCGAATCCGACCACCACAACCTTCCCGGCCTTCCCTTCTTCCTCGAGGGCTTTCAGGGCGCCAAGCGCCATCTCATCGTTCTGGCAGAATATCCCCTTTACATCCGGGTATTTCTTCAAAGCCTTCTTAACCAGTTGATATGCGAGATCCCTCCTCGAATACCCGTCCAACTCCGCACATATCTCGAGACCTCTCGCTAATGCCTCTTTAAGGAATCCAGCCCCCCTAAGCCTTACGTTGTTCGCACCGGGCTGAGCCCTTATATGTAAGACCTTCCCGCCCTTCCCAATCCTCTTTGAAAGGTATTCCGCCGCCATCCTCCCCCCGGACTCGTTATCCGAGATGATGGTTGGCACGCCGGCCATGTTAACCCCTATATCGACCACTATTACCGGAATTCTGGCGTTCAAGGCCTCCTGGATCGCAGGAACTATCCAAGAGCTATCATAAGGGGAAACACATATGGCGTTCACCCTGTCCTTGGTTATCAAGGTCCTTATATCCTCCTCTTGCTTCTTCACATTATCCTGTGCATCGTATGTCACAACCTCTATGTTCCCATCCCCTAACTCCCTCGCCCTTTCCTCGATCCCAGCCCTAACCCTGACCCAGAAAGGATTGGCAAGGGATGGACATGAATAACCTATCTTGACCTTCGTCTTGACCTTCCGGATCTCCCCCTTCCCCCCGCATGAGGAAAGGCAGAGGAGAAGAGGGAAACAGATGATCGTTAAAAGATACACCTTGGCCGAAGATACGCCTCTCATCATATCACCCCTTCCTTTAAAAACCTCCTCACATATCCCATCCCTCCCCTCTTCACGCTTATTATATCACAAATATGGCCTCCGAAGCAAGCAAAATCCTTAGGTCAAGCGAACTACCAGTATTGTGGTGCAACGCTTTCCCTTAGGACCGGCTCGTCCTTGAACCTCCATATCCCGCTCCCGGGACCTTCGATCACTATCCCAAATTCCTCTATCGCCTTATCGCTTAGCAGGACCTCCCTTTCCTCCTCCGAGATAACTAATAAACACTTGATAGGACTTGTGATCCTGTCGCTCGCAACGACTTGAACCTCGATCCCTTCCTCCACCGTGGGCATCCTCACAACCCCTCCGGCCGTCTCATAGGCCCTGATGACAGCCCCTTCTGGAAGCTTAGGCCAGAAGCCAAGGGCCTCGGCAACCCTTACAGGAACGAGGACCTCGGGGGATTCGCTCTCGAATCCCGTGTTCAGAAGGGAGGTGGCCTCAACGGCCGATCCCATCTTCGAGCTTATCCTGACCCTTACCCTTACGCCCACGCCCTCGCACCTCCCCCTCTCCTTCCTCCTCGCCAGAAGCTCTAAGGATATGAGCTTCCCTATCCTCGGAACCATCCCCAAACGCCTTATCTTCCCTATCCTCCCCATCTCCCCACCCCTTTTTATACCTCTTCCGGCAACACCTTCCCGGGATTACAAAGCCCATTGGGATTGAAAGCCTCCCTGAGCTTGAGCATGACGAAGAGGTCGTCGGGAGAAAAGATGAGGGGCATAAACTGCGGCTTCTCCACCCCAATCCCATGCTCCCCCGTTATGCTCCCCCCAAGCTCCACACACGCCTCCAGTATAAGCCTGCTCGCCTCCTTAACCCTTCTAACTTGCTCGGCATCCCTCTCGTCGAAGAGTATACATGGATGAAGGTTCCCATCGCCCGCATGAAAACAGTTCGCTATCGGTAACCCATACTCCTCCCCTATCTCCTGAACCCTTTTGAGCATCTCCGGGAGCTTCGTCCTCGGAATGACCGAATCCTGGGTAAAGTAATTCGGGCTGAGCTTCCCAACGGTCCCAAACGCCTTCTTCCTACAGTTCCATAGGGCATCCCTCTCCTTCGCGTCCCTCGCAACCCTCACCTCCCTGCTTCCGGAATCCTCAAGGCACTTCCTGACCTTTGAGAGATACCCATCTATCCCAGCCTCGAGGCCGTCTACCTCTATAAGGATCAGGGCCTTCGCATCCTTCGGGAATCCGATCCCGAACGCCTCCTCCAAGGACCTTATGACCATGTCGTCCATGAGCTCCACAGCTGCCGGAACCACCCCTTCAGCTATTATGGATACCACGGCCTCCGTCGCCGCCTTTATCTCGTCGAAGATCCCGACGACGGTCCTATAGGATTGCGGCTTCCTGATTATCCTCAATACGGCCTTGGTCGCTATCCCAAACGTCCCCTCCGATCCGACGAAGATCCCAACAAGGTCATATCCGGGCCTGTCCACCTCCTTCCCACCAAGCCATATCAGATCCCCTTCCGGCGTCACCACCTCGAGGCCAAGGACGTGGTTCACCGTAACCCCATACTTAAGGGTGTGCATCCCACCGGCGTTCTCCGCCACGTTCCCACCTATCGTGCATGCCTTCTGACTCCCCGGATCCGGCGCATATGTATAGCCCTTCTGGGATATAAGGTCGACGAGGGATTGGTTCACAACCCCGGCTTCCACAACAGCTATCCTGTTCCTATAGTCCACCTCTAAGATCCTATCCATCTTGGTCAAGGATATCACGGCCCCCCCTTTTACGGCGAGAGCCCCACCGCTTAGACCGGTCCCGGCTCCCCTTGGGGTGAAAGGTATCCCTTCCCTGACGAATATCCTCACGACTTTTACGACCTCCTCGGCAGACCTCGGCAACACCACGATCTCCGGAGCAGCCCTATGGAACCAATATCCGTCGCTCTCGTAGGCGAGGAGTTCCGCAGGATCCGTTAAGACGTTCTCCTCACCAACCACCCCTCTTAGCTCCTTTATCACCCTCTTCGAAATCATCCCAATCCCCCTTACCTTCATTATACCCCTTTTCCCGGGAATTGTCCAATCCCCAAATATCCCAAGATGACTGCGTCGCCCACAAGGTAACCACCCCCTAAAGGGAATTCGGAATTGTAGGGGCAACCCCCCTGTGGTTGCCCGAAATCATGGGCAGGCACGAGGGCCTGCCCCTACGAGAATAGTTACGATCCGCTTTCCGAATGCACCAAATATCTCAGGACAAGATCCCGGCCGCTCATATGAGATGTATGCCGAGCCAGGAATTGACGGCAAGCGTTATGGCCCTTCCTGCGAAGTGGCCGACAACCATCCCGATGAAGAAGGGCGCTGCCGCACGATATGTCTTGAGCCCAAACCATCTCAGGATCAACCCCTTCACTAACCATGATAGAAAGGATGCCAGATAAACCGCATAAAGCGTGAAGGAGGAGGCCACGGCCAACCCCACGGGATGTATCGGCCACCACGAGAACCTCAGATGAAGCCAGGTGAGGAGGGCCATGGCCGAGGATCCGATCCCGAACCATACGAGGTTATTCGGGCTCGGTCCGGATGGACGATAGATCTGGGAGAGAATCTGGTTATATACTTGGGGTCCCCAACCGTTCCATATCCATGTATCGAAGTTCGCGGCCCCGCCGAGCTTATATCCATGCCAGATTATGAAGGCCGAAGACGTGAGGATGCCGATAAAGGTCGTAAGGATCGCGGCCTTCGAGAAATCCCACGTGCTGGATCCCGCCCTCTCCCATAGTTTCGCACCCTCTGCCGAGAGGACGGGCATAACGGTCTGGACATCCCCGTGCCAGGAGTAGGAGAGGGCAAGGGAGACCATGCCTTGATGTCCTATCCGACTTGGGCCGAGGAGGCTTATTACGACGTTCTGGGCGATATTCGGAGGGACAACGTAGAAGATCCCGGTCTGGCATACGATCCTGGCAAGGCCCACGTATATGAGGAGGACGGTTGGGAGGAAGATGGCCACGGCAGCAGGCGGCATTCCGGAGGATAGAAGCCATGCCGCTATGAAAGCCAAGGAGCCGAAGAAGAGGACGAATGAAAGCCTCGGACTAATTCCATCCCCCCTCTCGCCACGCCATCCATCCTTTAGAAAGCCCCATATATGCCTGCGTGCCATGAGGAGGGAGGAAAGGGTCATGACGAAGAACGCCCCGAAGGATTGCCAGGATATGGCGGCGTTCCCCCAGACGAACATCCCGCCATATCCCCTGCCAAACGGCAGATACTTGTTGAAGATCGCTTCCTCGAACAACGTGGCTATGTAGAAAACCCATATGCTTAGGAGTATGTTATTGGGAACGAAATACCCTATGCCGAACGCCAAGAAGCTGAAATGGAGAAGGGATTGAGCCCTGACAGGGGCCCAATGTCCGAGGAAGAGACATCCTATGTGATCCACGGGTATGGCGGGGAAGGAAGGCAGGAGCCCGTGTAAGACCGATGCAGCCATGAAAGAGAAAGGGACGAGAAATCCGGCCCAGAAAAGCTTTCCTTTGAAGAGGCGGGATCCGTCGGTCGATGCCACCCCCTCGACAAGGGCGAGGGGTATCTGCATTATCGGGTAAGAGAGCTTCTCATGTTCCATCCATTGCTTCTTTAGAACCATAACAGCTATATACGAGGAGAGGATGACGGCGAAAAGGAAGGGAAACCACGAGAGAAGGGGGACGAGCCAATGGATCCATGGGATCCCATGCCCTTCCGGAAGCCCCTCGTAGAACCACCGAGCTGCTAATGGATCCTTCACTATCAGCCACTTCCGCATATACGGTATCAGGTCCGAATCCCACCTGTTCTCCGGGCTCGAGAAATAATAAGGAGAAACGATGGCGGATAGGAAGAAATAGATCAGGAAGATCGGGGTGGAATTGGATATGAGGGCTATAAGGAATATGGCTATGAGCTCCCCGGACGAGAACGCATGCTCCGGCCAGATCCTATTTAAGGCGATCTGGATTAGGAGTATGAGGAGAAAGGGTATCATCGCTCCCTCGGGGATATAGCTCCAGGAGAAATTGCTGAAGGCCCTGCTCTCCGTATAAGGCGATGCTATGTTCACAAACACGGCGATAGCAAGTCCTATAAGCAAGGACCTCTTAGTCAGGGCTTTCCTCACCTCGGATCTCCTCCCAAGGGATTGTAACATAGGGGGTTGAAAGGGATCAAGTGGAACTTTCCCGGCCTCTCCTTCGTCTAAAAAAGCGAAAAACTGAGAAGGCCAGGGTTTGGGAGTTAGGAGGATGCCCCGCCAGGGCGCGGAGGTTGGGATGAGGTTGATATGCCCGAAAGGCGGGGCTTCTCCTTTTTAAAACATGTAATAAGGAAGTGATGGAGATGAGGAAGACGGCGACCAAGGAGCTTTTAGGTCAGATACTCGTGAGGATGGGGGTTGTTACTCAGGAACAGGTGGATAGAGCCCTCTCCGAGCAGAGGAGGACGGGGGAGAAGATAGGGGAGATCTTAGTCCGCCTTGGCTATGCCTCTAAGGAGGATGTGATGAGGGCCCTCGCCCTCCAGATGGGGGTGGAATACGTGAGGTTGGAGGGGCAGGATTTCGAGGAAGAGCTCATAGACAAGGTTCCGAGGAGGCTTGCCGCCCAGTTCAAGCTCATCCCGATAAGGAAGGAGAACGGGAGGGTAAAGGTTGCGATGGCCGATCCCATGGACATCTACGCCATAGAGAGCCTGAAGATGGTCCTTGGCCCAAGCACCGTTATAGAGCCTGTCCTCGCCTCGGAGGAGGATATATTAAGGGCGATAGCGGAGACGTATGCTTCGGCAGAGAGGACGGCCAAGGAGATAGAGGTAGAGGAGGTGGTCGAGGTAACCCCATCCTCGGAGGAGGAAGGGGATCTTAGCGACGAGACGAGGGCGCTGGAGCTCGCACAGCAGGCCCCGATAATCCATCTGATAAACAGGCTCATAATAGAGGCCGTGAGGGAAAGGGCGACCGACATACATATAGAGTCCTTCGAGAACGGGGTCAGGGTTAGATACAGGATAGACGGTGTCCTTCACGACATACAGGAGCTCCCGAAGGGAATCCAAGCTGCCGTCATATCGAGGGTCAAGATAATGGCGAAGATGAACATAGCGGAGAGGAGGCTTCCACAGGACGGCAGGATACTCGTCAGGATGCCGGGGCACGATCTCGATCTGAGGGTATCGACCGTCCCGACGATACATGGGGAGAGCGTCGTAATGAGGATACTCGACAGGAGCGTCGCTCTTCTCGGCCTCGAGGCCTTAGGGCTCCTCCCAGACGACTACGCCAGGTTCGAGGCGCTTATACAGAGGCCTTATGGGATAATCCTCGCCACCGGACCAACCGGCTGTGGGAAGACGACCACGTTGAACGCATGCATAATGAAGATAAACTCTCCGGAGAGGAAGATAATAACGATAGAGGAACCCGTTGAGTATCACATCCCCGGGGTGAACCAGATAGATGTAAAGGCGAAGATAGGGCTTACGTTCGCAACGGCCCTCAGGCACATACTCAGGCAGGATCCGGATGTAATAATGGTTGGAGAGATAAGGGACTACGACACCGCGGAGAACGCCATAAGGGCCGCCCTTACAGGGCACCTGGTTTTCAGCACGGTTCACACGAACGATGCCGCTGGAGCCATAACGAGGCTTATAGATCTCGGGGTAGAGCCGTATCTGGTGGCCTCGTCCCTTGAGGGGATCCTCGCGCAGAGGCTTGTGAGGGTCATATGTCCAAAATGCAAGGAGCCATATAGGCCGAACATGGAGAGGTTGGAGGAGATGGGGTTCGACCTTAAGGATGTGGATGGCGAGCTGATCCTCTATAGGGGAAGGGGCTGTCCGGAGTGCAGGGGAACCGGATATAAGGGGAGGACGGGGATATTCGAGCTTTTGGTCATGAACCCGGAGATAAGGAAAATGACGATAGCGAAGGCATCATCCGCGGAGATAAAGGAAGTGGCAAGGAAATACGGCATGAGAACGCTAAGGGAGGACGGATGGAAGAAGATCCTCCTCGGCATAACCACCCCTGAGGAGGTATTCAGGGTATCGCATGTGGAGGAGGAGTAGGCCATGGCGCTTTTCTCCTACAGGGCGATAAACCCCTCCGGGATCCAGATAACGGGGACGATCGATGCCCCATCTATGGAAATGGCCGGAAGGCAGCTAAGGGATATGGGGGTATTCCCGATCGAGATAAGGTCCGAGGAAAAGGGCAAGGGGATAGGGGAGCTTTTTGGGATCTTCAGGAGGGTCAGGGGATCGGACCTCGCAACCTTCACATTTCAGCTCTCGGTCCTCCTCGGTGCCGGATTACCCTTGGCATCGGCCCTCGGAATACTCGTGGAGCAAACGGAGAACAACGCTCTTAAGAACGCCATAAAGGATGTTAGGGAGAGGATAAGGGCCGGCTCTTCCTTCCACGAAGCCCTATCCCATCATCCTCGGATATTTTCAAGGCTATATGTGGACATGGTAAGGGCTGGGGAGGCAAGCGGAGCCCTGACGGAGGTGATCTCAAGGCTTGCGAGTTTCGCCGAAAGGGATTTGGAGATAAGGAGCAACGTCAGGGCGGCCCTGACTTATCCCGCTATAATAATCGTTTTCGGGATATGTGCGGTATCATTCCTCCTTGTCTTCGTCATCCCGAGGCTGACCTCCATATTTTCGGAGGTCAAGCAGTCGCTTCCCCTACCAACCCTTATACTCCTCTCCCTCAGTTCCCTTGTTAAAGAGTTCTGGTGGGTTGTCATCGCCCTCTTAGCGGTTGCTTTCCTGGGCCTCAGGGGTTATGGGAGGACATCGTCCGGGAGGCTTTTCATAGATGGGCTTAAGCTCAGGATCCCCGTTATCGGAAAACTCATAAGGCTATTCGTCATAGGAAGGTTCTGTAGAACCCTTGGAACCCTCCTCAACGGAGGGGTGCCGATGCTGGAGGCTTTAGGGATAGTGATGGACACGGCCGGGAACGAGGTGATCAGGAGAGCGATAATGGAGGCGAGGAGGAAGGTGGAGAGGGGGGAGGGGTTATCGGAACCCCTTAGGGAATCGGGTGCCTTCCCCCCCATGGTCGTGAGGATGATAGCCGTTGGGGAAGAGACCGCAGAGCTTGAGAACATACTGTTCAAGATAGCGGATGCATATGATGTGGAGACCGAGAGATATGTCAAGAGGGTTACAACGCTCCTCGAGCCGGTGCTCCTGCTTTTGCTCGGGGTTGCCGTTGGGTTCGTCGTTATATCTATACTCCTCCCGATATTCCAGATGAGCGCCCTTGTTGGAAAATGAGGAATTGCGAGCGGATCGTAACCATCCTTTGTAGGGGCAGGCACCCGTGCCTGCCCTGATTTTTGGGCAACCACAGGGGGTTGCCCCTACGATTTTTTAGGGAACCCTGGTTCCGTTGAGGATGAGGTTAAGGAACTGCCCTGTATATGAATGGGGAACGGATGCAACCTCTTCCGGGGTTCCCACCGCCACAACCCATCCCCCTTCGTCCCCTCCCTCGGGGCCGAGGTCTATTATGTAGTCCGCCGTCTTTATGACCTCGAGGTTGTGTTCTATGACCACCACCGTATTCCCGGCATCCACAAGCCTCTGCAGGACGTTCAATAGCTTCTGGACGTCGGCGTAGTGGAGTCCGGTCGTTGGTTCGTCGAGTATATAAAACGTCCTTCCCGTATCCTTCCTACATAATTCCTTTGCAAGCTTCACCCTTTGCGCCTCCCCTCCCGAGAGGGTTGTTGCCGGCTGGCCGAGCTTTATGTAATCGAGCCCCACATCGCAAAGGGTCTGCAGGATCCTCCTCAACCTCGGTATGTTCCCGAAGTGTTCCAGCGCCTCCTGTGCGGTCATATCCAGGACATCGGCGATGTTCTTCCCCTTATATGTTATCTCCAGGGTCTCCCTGTTATACCTTAGCCCTTTGCAAACCTCGCATGGGACCCAGACATCCGAAAGGAAGTGCATCTCTATCCTCTTTATCCCATCCCCTTTACATGCCTCGCATCTCCCGCCCTTGACGTTGAAGCTGAACCTCCCTGGCTTGTAACCCCTTGCCCTTGCCTCGGGGGTCATCGAGAACACCTCCCTTATTATGTCGTAAGCCCCGATATACGTCGCCGGGTTCGACCTCGGGGTCCTGCCTATCGGCTGCTGGTCTATGTTTATAACCTTGTCTATGTTTTCTATCCCCCTTATCTCCCTGTATTTCCCAGGCCTCGTCCTGGCCCCATGCAGCTTGTTCGCAAGGGCCTTGTATAATATATCCCCTATTAGCGTGCTCTTGCCGGAGCCTGAGACCCCCGTTATACAGGTAAAGGTGCCGAGGGGAATATGAACATCTATGTTTTTCAAGTTATGTTCCGAAGCCCCTATTATGGAGAGCCATTTCCCAGATGGCTTCCTCCTCTGCGATGGGATCGGGATCTTCAATTCCCCCGAAAGATACTTGCCCGTTATGGAATGCGGATTCTTCATTATCTCCTGTGGGGTGCCTGTCGCAACTATGTATCCCCCCTTCGCCCCGGCCCCAGGCCCGAAGTCGACCACGTAATCCGCCTCGAGTATCGTCTCCATATCGTGTTCCACAACTATAACGGTATTTCCAAGATCCCTCAGCTTCTTCAAGGTATTCAACAACCTTATGTTGTCCCTTTGGTGAAGCCCTACGGAGGGCTCATCGAGTATGTAGAGGACCCCCATGAGGCCGGAGCCTATTTGCGTCGCAAGCCTTATCCTCTGAGCCTCCCCTCCCGAGAGGGTTGGGGCTTTCCTGTCCAAGGTCAAGTAATCCAATCCGACGTTCAGCAGGAAACCAAGCCTCGCCTTTATCTCCTTCAGGACTTCCGAGGCTATCATCATCTCCCTCTCATCGAGGCGAAGTTCCTCGAAGAACCTATATGCCTCCTTCACCGACATAGCACATACATCTACTATGGATTTACCCCCTATCCTTACAGAGCATGCCTCCGGCCTTAACCTCCTCCCCTGGCATTCGGGACATGGTATCTCGCTCATGAACTGTTCGATCTCCTCCCTCTCTTCCTCCTCCGCCTCCCTATACCTGCGCTCCAGGAAAGGTATTATGCCCTCAAACCTCCTCCTGTATCTCCAGGAATTCCCCTTCCTATCCCTCCACACGAACTCTACCTCCTCGTCCCCGGAGCCGTAAAGGAGGACATGTCTTACCCTCACCGGGAGGTCCTTCCACGGCGTGTCAAGGGAGAACTTGTAATGTTTGGACAAGCCCTCGAGTATATGGCCTATATAGACGCCCGATGGATCGCCCCACGCCGCTATGGCCCCCTCCCTTAAGCTCTTCTCCGGATCAGGAACTACGAGCTCTGGATCGACCTCCATCCTCACCCCAAGCCCTTCACAAGCCCTGCACATCCCCTGTGGGTTGTTGAAGGAGAACATCTGGGGGGTGAGCTCGCCGTAACTTATCCCACATCTCGGACATGCGAACTGCTCCGAGAAAAGGATGTCCTCCTTCCCCACGACCTCTACTATGCACTTCCCTTCCCCGAGCTTTAAGGCCGTCTCCACTGATTCCGCAAGCCTCGACCTTATATCCGGCTTTATTAAGAGCCTGTCCACAACTATCTCTATGTCGTGTTTCCTTTTCTCATCAAGCCTTATCTCCTGATCCAGATCCGTTATCTCCCCGTTTATCCTCGCCCTAACATACCCCTGCCTCCTCATCTCATCGAGGAGGGCCCTGTATTCCCCCTTCCTCCCCTTGATGAGGGGTCCGAGGACATGGATCCTCGTCCCCTCCGGAAGGGACATTATCCTGTCCACTATCTGGTCCACGGTTTGAGATGTTATCTCCTCCCCACACTTATAGCAATAGGGCTTTCCTATCCTCGCGTAGAGGACCCTCAGGTAATCGTGGATCTCCGTAACGGTGCCCACCGTAGATCTCGGGTTCTTAGACGCGCTCTTCTGCTCTATGGCTATTGCCGGAGAAAGGCCATCTATGTATTCCACATTGGGCTTCTCCATCTTCTCCAGGAACTGGCGGGCATATGCGGAAAGGGATTCGACATACCTCCTCTGCCCCTCGGCATAAAGCGTATCGAAAGCGAGGGATGACTTCCCCGATCCCGATACCCCTGTGAACACGATGAATTTATCCCTGGGGATCTCGAGGTCTATGTTTTTAAGGTTATGTTCCCTAGCCCCTCTTATCACTATCGAATCCCTGGCCATCTTCCCACCTTAGCTCTAACATATCCTCGGCAGGATCTCCCCAACGGGCATCTCCACTATCCTCCTGGCCCCGATAGCCGTCTTAAGATAAACCCTTCCCGGAGGACCATCTATAACCCTCCCTATCGCCCTGCCTCCTGGGATATGGTCGAGGGCTATGGGAAGATCCCTCTCTGGGACGAACACGAGCATCTTCCCCTCATTAGCAACCTCCAGAGGATCTATGCCGAGAAGCTCGCACGCCCCCAAAACCTCGGGCCTTATCGGTATCTCCCCCTCGTAGATCTCGATGCAGACGCCGGACTGCTCCGCTATCTCGTTCAACGCAGCGGCAACCCCTCCCCTCGTCGGATCCCTCATGGCATGGACCTCGCACCCGGACCTTATCAGCTCTCGAACCATGCCCCAGAGCGGAGCGCAGTCGCTCACGACCTCCGATATGAACCCCATATTCTCCCTCGCCAGCATCACCGCAATCCCATGCTCCCCTATCGGCCCGTTTATCAAAATCAGGTCCCCAACCTTAGCCCCAGCCCCGGATATCGGGATCTCGGATTCCACAACCCCTATCCCGGAGACGGATATGAAGAGCTCCCCGCCTTTCCCCCTCGGAACGACCTTCGTATCCCCTGCAACGACCTTCGCACCGACCTCCCTCGTAACGGCCGCCATTGAGGACGCTATCGCGGCCAGATCCGATATCCTCATCCCCTCCTCCACTATGAAGGAGGCCGAGAACCAGAGAGGCCTTGCGCCAACGGCCGCAAGGTCGTTAACCGTCCCACATATGGCAAGCTTCCCTATATCTCCACCGGGGAAGAATATGGGATCGACCACAAACGCATCCGTTGTGAAGGCCAGCTTCCCTGAGACCCCATCGAGATCGAGGATGGAGGAATCGTTCAAATCCGACCCGCCAAGCTCCTCGAGGAAGACCTCCTCTATAAGCCTTCTCATAAGCTTCCCCCCGCCACCATGGGCGAGCAGGACGAGCTCGTCCCTCACTCCCTCCATCACTCCCGCCAAACCCTATATTTGTAATAGGCAGCACAGGATCCCTCGCTCGAGACCATGCACGGCCCTACAGGACTCTCGGGCTTGCAAGCCTTCCCAAACAGCTTGCACTCATATGGGAGGATAAGCCCCCTAAGGACATCCCCACAGGAACATCCCTTCGGCTCCGGAGGATCCTCGGTCCTTGATAAGGCGAAAGCCTTCGATGCGTCGAAATCGGAGTAACTTTCCTTTATAAAAAGCCCGCTCCTCGGAATCACCCCAAACCCCCTCCAGCTCGCATCCCCAACCTCGAACACCTCATACATGATCTCCCTCGCCTTCCTATTCCCATCAGGCCTCACAACCCTCTTATACTGTATCTCCACCTTCCGATCCCCGGAGTTTATCTGATCGAGGATCATCTCGATGGACATGAGTATATCCACCGGTTCGAAACCCGCTATGACAGCCGCCCTTCCGTATTCCTCCGGGATAAACCCATATGGATCCGAGCCTATGATCGTGCTCACATGCCCGGGAAGTATAAACCCATCGATGGAAAGATCCGGAGAGGAGAGTATGGCGAGAAGTGCTGGGGGGACGAGCTTATGGGACGAGTAGACCATATAGTTCCCGATACCACGCCTTTTCGCCTCCATTATCGAGAAGGCCACCGCCGGAGCCGTCGTCTCAAAGCCTATTCCCATGAAGACGAACCTCTTTTCGGGTTCCCTTTCCGCCATCTCCAGCGCCTCCATGGGCGAATATACGACCCTTATATCCTTCCCCTTCGCCCTTTCCTTCTGCAAGGATGTCCCGCGAGCCGGAACCCTCATCATATCCCCGAACGTCACGAGGACCGTGTTATCGGAAGCAGACCCTATCCCTATGTATGCCTCTATATCCCCTTGAGAGGTCACACAGACAGGACAGCCAGGACCGGAGATGAGGGTTAAGGATGGAGGCAAGAGGTCCCTTATCCCGAACCTGGCTATCGACATGGTATGCGTCCCGCATACCTCCATTATCTTTATCGGCCTCAGGACCTTATCCCATATCCTCTTAGATATGGAAGATGCGAGCTCGGGATCCCTGAAACCTCGCAAAGCCATCATAAGGTTCCTAACATCTCCTCGAGCATGGCCAGGGTTTCAAGGGCTTCCCCTTCGTCCACCTTCTGGATAGCGAATCCGGCATGAACTAAGAGGTAATCCCCTACCGAAATCGGATCTTCTATGAGATCCGTCCTCGCCCTTATCCTCATCCCCCCTTGCTCTAAAACGACCTCTTCCCCCGATACATCTACAACCCTCATCGGGATCCCAAGGCACATCTATTCATCCCCCTTGTATCATATCCAGGAAATACCTGCATATCCTGAGGTCATCGGTGAGCTCCGGATGGAAGGAGGAGGCGAGGAACTTCCCTTCCCTTACGAGGACCGGATATCCCTCGAACTCGGCAAGGACCTCTACCCCGGGCGAGATGCTCTCTATTACCGGAGCCCTTATGAAGACCGCCCTGAACGGATCATCCCCTATAGCCGGTATATGGATATCCGCCTCGAAGCTCTCTATCTGCCTCCCATATGCGTTCCTCCTCACCGCCACGTTGATTATCCCAAGCCTCCCGGGAACATCCTCCTCCAACACAGAGGAAGCCATCAATATGAGGCCTGCACACGTCCCGAAGACCGGCATTCCTTCCAAAGCCCTCCTCCTTATGAGCTCCGAAAGCCCATACCTCTCCATCAGCGTCCCTATCGTCGTGCTCTCACCCCCGGGTATGACGAGGGCATCCACATCCGATAGCTGCCATGCCTTCTTAACCCTCGCTACATCGACACCGCACTTGAGGAAGGCGTTGGCATGCTCCCTCACATCCCCTTGAAGGTCCAGGATCCCAATCCTCATCCCGCTACCATCCCCTCACGGAGAGGAGCTCGCTCTCCTCGAGCTTCCTTATGTCTATCCCCATCATCGGTTCTCCAAGGCCCCTGGAAACCCTCGCCAGTATATCTGGATCGTCGTAATAAGTCGTGGCCTCGACTATCGCCCTTGCCCTCGCCATCGGGTTCTCCGATTTGAATATCCCGGATCCGACGAAGACGGCGTCGGCGCCAAGCTGCCTCATCAATGCCGCATCCGCCGGCGTTGCTATCCCACCGGCCGAGAAGTTCGGGACCGGGAGCTTACCGGTCCTCGCAACCTCGAGGACGAGCTCATATGGGGCTCCGAGCGCCTTAGCCTCCGCCATGAGCTCCTCCTCCCTCATGGACTGCAGCTTCCTTATTCCCCCCATGACAGCCCTCATATGCCTAACGGCCTCGACAACGTTCCCCGTCCCGGCCTCCCCCTTCGTCCTTATCATAGCCGCTCCCTCCGCTATCCTCCTCAGGGCTTCACCGAGATCCCTGCACCCACAAACGAATGGAACCTTGAACTCGTGCTTGTTTATATGATGCATCTCGTCCGCCGGCGTCAAGACCTCGCTCTCGTCGATGAAGTCCACCCCAAGCGCCTCCAATATCTGGGCCTCTACGAAATGGCCTATCCTGCATTTGGCCATTACGGGGATGGAGACGGCCTCCATTATCTCTATTATCTTCTCCGGGTCGGCCATCCTCGCTACCCCACCCTGCGCCCTTATGTCCGCCGGGACCCTCTCGAGCGCCATCACGGCCACGGCACCGGCATCCTCGGCTATCCTCGCCTGATCCGCATTCGTGACATCCATTATAACCCCGCCCTTTAACATCTCCGCAAGCCCAACCTTAACCCTCCAAGTGGCCTTCTCAACATCGGTCATCCGATCGATCACCTCCCCTTAATTCCCTCCAAGTGTAGCAGCCGTTTCCTTGAGCTGCTTTATTATCGGTATTTTCTGCGGGCATTTCGGCTCGCACTCCCCGCATTCGAGACACGCCTCGGCCCATGCGTTCTTCTCCCCGAGGCGACGGTATTCGCTTCTCGCTAATTCAATCAAACCCCATACCCTATAGTAGTTCATCGCCCTGAAATTCCCCGGAATATCTATTCCATTTGGACAAGGCATACAATAGCCACATCCCGTGCAATAGAGGTCCGCTAACCTCTTCGTCTCCTCGAATATACGTTCTATCCTCTCCCTCTCCTCCTCGCTCAAGGGCTCCGTCCTGCTCGCTATCTCCGCGTTCTCCTCCACCTGCTCCACGCTGTTCATCCCGGATAACGCTACGGTAACCCCAGGATTGGAGAGGACGAACCTGAGGGCCGCCTCCACGGTGCTCTTCGCCCCTCCAATCAGCTTCTTCGTTATGAATTCCGATGGACCGACAAGCCTTCCGCCCCCAACGGGACCCATGACGATTATCCCAACCCCTTTCTCCTTAGCGTATGCTATGCCCTTCTCGTTGCTCCTATCGAGGATGTTGTATTGCAGGGTTATGGCCTCGAAGATCCCCGTATCTATAAGCTTTATGAGGTTCTCCACGGAGTCGTGGAAGGAACAACATATATGCCTTATCAACCCTTCTTCCTTCGCCTTAAGTGCCGCCTCCAGACCCCCTCCAGGGATGGCGAACTTCTCGGAGTATGTCGCCCAGTTAGCCCCCCAAATGGCCTGATAAAAATCTATGTATTCGACGTCGAGCCTCTTTAAAGACCTCTCCAGCCTCTCCCTCCATCCCTTGGCCGTGTTGTCCTCTATAGGGTTCTTCGTCGATATGTAGACCTTCTCCCTGTCTATCATCTTCAGGAACTTGCCGAGGACGACCTCGCTTTGGCTGTTGCAGTAATAAGGGGCCGTGTCGTAATAGTTCACCCCGAGTTCGTAAGCCCTTAGGAAGGCCGCTATGCTCTTCTCCTCGTCCACATCGTTTCCCTTCATCGGAAGCCTCATAGCCCCAAAGCCAAGGGCTGAAAGCTTAATCCCTGTCTTCCCGCATTCCCTATATTGCAATCCTATCCCTCCCTCCATAATCTTGCCATATCGCTTTCTTTAATTGATTATAACACCCACCTCCCTTTTTGTCAAGACAAGCCGCTGACCCTCTGCGGTTGCCCAAAACCAGGACAGGCACGTTGAACGTTCCAACGTTTAAACGTTCAAACGTTCCAACGTTTATTACACAGGGCCTGCCCCTACAAAGGATAATTCCGAAATCCGAAATCCTAATACCCAGCCCTCTTATCCACAACCCCTAAAAGCGGCTCTCCGGACAGGAAACGACGCAGGTTCTCCATGAACCTCTCGAATATCCGAAGATGCGTCTTATCGCTTATACCACCTATATGCGGCGTCAGGACGACGTTCCGGAGCTCCCAAAGAGGGCTATCCGGAGGAAGCGGTTCCCACTCGAACACATCTATGCCAGCCCCAGCTAACTTGCCGGAACGAAGGGCGTTGACCAAGGCCTCCTCGTCGACTATGGCACCACGGGCCACGTTGATGAGTATAGCCCCATCCCTTAACGACTCGAGCTCCACCTCCCCTATCAAATGATATGTTTCCGGCGTGAGGGCCGCCGTGATAACGAGGACATCGCAATCCGGTAACATCGCCCTGAGCCCCTCGTATCCGATGAAAAGCCCATCCACAGGCTCCTCCGAAAGGGAGGAAGGAAGGCGCTTCACCCCCATCACATACATCCCAAAAGCACGAGCCCTCCTGGCCACCTCGCGTCCTACGCTCCCCAACCCAACTATCCCCATCGTCTTCCCCCGAAGGTCTGTAAGGCCGAGCTCCGCCCTCCTCCACCTCCTCCCCATCTTGTCCTCCACGCATAGGTTTATCCCCCTGGTTATGGATAGCAATAGTGCGAAGACATGATCGGCCATGACGGCATCGAATATCCCCTTCCCACATGTGACAACCGCCGGACTCCTTCTTATAACATCGAGGAACCGATCGACCCCTGCCCATGGGATGTGCGCCCACCTGAGCTTAAGGCCCTCCTCCAGGACCTCGCGTGTGAAAGCCCCGAGGAACGCTATATCCGCATCACGGGCTTCCCTCAAAGCCTCCTCCTTCTCCCGCGAAAGGATCACAGGACAATGGCGGAGGAGGGAACGAACCTCCTCGAGTTGATATTGCATCAGGTTGTAAGTTATCAGTAGCTTCATCCCCCAATCACCCCATGCAACGTAATCCCGATCTCCCTTGATAACACCTCCCCCGATTTCTCAAGGACGTCATTATGGATATCACGTCCATGGGAATCCATAGTAACTATGGCCGGGAAGTCCTCCACCTCGAGGATCCAGATCGCCTCGGGGATCCCGAGCTCCTCCAAGAACAGGACATCTTCAACCCCCTTTATCCTCTCGGCCATCACAACCCCAGCTCCCCCGACGGCGGAAAGGTAGACGGCCCCGAATCCACACAGGGCCTCCTTCGTCCTCGTCCCCATCCCCCCCTTCCCGATTATCGCCCTTATCCCAAAGCCCCTTATCACCTCAGCCTCATACCCCTCCATCCTGGCGCTTGTCGTCGGACCGGCCGACAGGATCCTCCACCCACTCCCTTCCCTCACCGCTAAGGGACCACAATGATATATGGCGCCTCCGCGAAGGATGGGGAGGAGGATTTGGAGGGGTTGTGCATCCCCCTTCCCGGAAAGGAGTTCCAAGAGAACCCTATGGGCGGAATCGCGGGCGGTGACGACCCTCCCCGATATGAGGACTATATCGCCTGCGGAAAGGGACCTTATGAACCCCTCATCCACCGGAAGATCCATCGCCTTCGCCAATTCCCCCACAGCCCCTACTTGCTCTTAGCCGCCTCCGGAAGCCAATTGTTCAGGAGCTCCAGAAGGCATGTCGTCCTCATGCTCTCCGGGACCTTGTCGCTTCCTACTTGAAATGCTATCCCTATCCTCCCGCCCGTCGTCTTGTCCTTCACGACGACCGGATCCGCCCTCGTTCCGGATCCATCCACAGCGAACGCTATCTCGACGACCCATGGATCGCGGAGCTCGTCCAAGTGGAAGGGCCTCCATGTTGGATAGGAAGACAGCGAAGGCATATATTTCATCCCTTCCTTAGTCGGGGAGACGGGGGTGTTATCGCCCCACATCGTTATGCCGGGAATATCCATCATGTTCTGAAGTCCTCCAACAGCATTAGCACCTCCTCCCTGCGTGACGTAGAATATATAGTCTGCGGTGTTCAGGAACATATTCCCATCCTCTAAGAACTTCTCGGCCAAAGAACCATCGGGTTGCGAGTTCCCGGGAGGGTATAAGGTCTCAGGGAAGTATCCGAAGGTTATGATGACGTCGAGATCTCCGTCCCCTATCCCCTTCCTGGCGAAGTCGGCGATTCCCGAAAGGTCATATATGGCGATGCTTTTGGCCGAGGTAACCCCCGTGACCAGCCTTTCCGCTATCCTCCTCGCCTCCCCTACATCTATCCAGCTCGTATTGTCGCAGAAGATGCCTATATCCCCTACCATCCTCCTCGGCCCTTTAAATAGAACCTCCTCCGCGCTTGTCACCTTCCCGCCTTCGACCTCGACCGATATCCTCTTGGGATCGTATCCGAAGGCCTCTATCTCAAGGGTATACTTCCCCGGGGCGATCCCAGATATGGAATACCTCCCCTCGGAATCCGTCTCGGCTTCAACGCCTTTGAGCTCGAGGATCCTAACCTTTATCCCCTTATGGCTTTGCTCCCCCTCCATCCTGGCCGTCCCCTCTATCCCTCCTGCGAGCAAAAGCTCTACCTCTCCTATGTTAACCGTCCCCTCAGCCCCTACCGTGACCTCGATGCTCCTCTCTACATACCCCTCCTTCTCTATCCTTATCGTGAAAACCCCTTCGACGAGGTCCGTGAGCTTGAAGGATCCATCGGCAGCCGTCTCGGATGAGACGCCCAAGGCCTCTATCTCAACCCTTGCCCCTTCTAAGGGCTTCCCTTCCCCCTTCACAACCCCAACCACCATAGGCCCCGTCGGGGTCGGGCCAACCCCTTCCTCCTTCTTCGCACATCCCGAAAGCAGAAGGCATGGAAGGAGGAAAGCCGATAGAACTAAACCCTGAAACTTCCTCATATCGGTCACCACCTATCTCTCTATTTGGGAACGCCCGAGGGCATTCCCCTCCAAACCCCTCTCCTATCCCTTATCCGATTTATCCTCGTGCTCGCGGGATCCCAAGATTATATGGGGCACTTCCCCATGTCCGAGTAAGGCCCCGCAGCGGCCATACATGCATTCCAGGATATCCCCTGCTGAAACCTCCTCCGGCCTTCCATGGACCACCATCCTCTTGTTAAGACATGCCACGACATCCACGTATCTCGATACCACACCTATATCGTGAGATGCTATTATTATGGTCATCCCATCCTTGACCAAGCCGAGGAGCATCTCATAAAGGCTTTCCGTAGCAACTACGTCCACACCGCTTGTGGGCTCGTCGAGGAGGAGGAGCTCCGGATTCGAAACCAATGCCCTTGCTATCAGGGCCCTTTGCCTCTCACCCCCTGATAGCTCTCCGATCGTCCTCCTCGCGAGCTCTTTTATCCCCACCCTATCAAGCGCACGCCAGACGGCCTCCTCGTCCTCCTTCCCAGGCCTTTTAAAAAGCCCAAGCTTGCCATACCTCCCCATCATAACCACTTCAAATACGCTAACGGGGAATGAGAGGTCCATCAAGTGTATTTGAGGGACGTATCCTATCCTGCCGAGCTCCTTTCCGAGCTTCCAAGGCCTTTTCCCAAACACCTCTATCTCCCCCGAGACAGGCCTTATAATCCCCAATATGGTCCTGAGGAACGTGGTCTTCCCTGCCCCATTAGGCCCCAGGATTGCCGTAAAGGACCCCCTCCTTATATCCAACGTTATCCCCTCGAGGACGATCCTCCCCCCATATGCGACGCAGAGATCCTTAGCCCTTACCAAGGCCTCATCGACGCTCAGCATATCCACCCTCCTACTTCATAACCGATGCCATAATCGCTAAGTTCTTCCTCATCATCTCGAAATACGATCCACCGGGAACGGTCGATCCAAGGGGATCGAGGACTACGACCTTCGCCTTCGCCTCCCTTGCAAGGACATCCGCAACCTTCCTCGGAAGCTGAGGCTCTGCGAAGATGATATCCGTTCCCGTCCTCCTCATCCTCTCGACTATCTTGGCAAGCTCTAAAGGAGATGGCTCCCTCCCAGGCGTCCTCTCTATGGACGCTATCTGGTTCAACCCATATCTTCTGGCAAAATAGCTCCAGGCTGGATGAAGCGAGACGAAGGATCTCCTTTTAAAGCCTTTGACGGCGGAGGATATCTCGGAGTCGAGCTCCTCAAGCCTCCTTATAAGCTCCTCCGCCCTTTTATAGTATTCGGCCCTGTTCCCGGGATCGACCTTCATCAGCCCATCCCTTATATTTCGGACCTGGAGGGCGGCCTTAGCTGGGTCGAGCCATATATGGGGATTTCCAAACGGATGATCGGGGTGGCCGGCCTTTTCCAGGACCTCGATCCCCACGGAGGCGTTCACCACCAGTCCCCTGATCCCTTCTTTAAAGGCCTTCTCCATCCATAGCTCGAGCCCAACCCCGTTCATTACTATGAGATCCGCCTTCGAGATCTTCCTCATCTGCGATGGGCTCAGCTCATAAGTATGGGGGCTTGCTCCCGGCGGGAGCAGGACCTCCACCGATATCCTGTCCCCCCCAACCTCCCTTACGAAATACGCAAGAGGGGTTATAGTGGCGACCACCTGAAGCCTCCCACCTTTTCCTCCCTCCTCCCTTCCGCAGGAGTTTAAAAGGAGGAGGATGGATATGGCCACCAGGACTTTCCTCATCCCTCAAACCACCTCCTCGTCCTTCCCGTAACCCGAAGGGATGGATTCGCCTTCGCCTCCTCCAACAACGCCTCCGATATCCATATGGTATCGAGATGCTTGGTATCCCTTATCCTAACAAGCCTCACATCCTTCCTCTCCTTCCACCTTATGAGGCCGATGGCCTCCTCGACCGCCTCCTCATCCGTGTCGAATACGAGGGGGATCTTCCCCCTTTCCAGGAACCCGCTCACCAGGAGGTTCGTATAGGTCTTCCTGAAATCTATCTTCTCGAAGAGCCTCCTCGTTATCATATCGGCGAGGCCTGTCCCGATGGCGTTTCCATGCGACGCATCCGATATATCCAGAACCACTATGATCTTTATATCCGGGTTTTCCGGCTCCGGCTCCCCCCTTATCATCATCCTCCCAATTACATTGGTATCGAGCCCCGTCCCGCTTATCTCCTTCCCGATGAAATCCACCACGAGGACGTCTATCTCGGAGAAAGGCAATCGCGGCCTATTCCTCTTTGCTTCAGCTAAAAGCTCCTTCTCCCTCTCCTCTATCTCCTCGGGAAGCAAGGGGATGATATCGGCTATCTCCCCATATCCGTTCTCCAGTATTGCAACCCCGAAGATCACAGGGGCCTTCTTCATAACCTCCCTTGCCATGGGCTTTATCATGTTCTTAAGGCCCCATGTCCCCCTCGAATGCACGACTTCCGCCCCGGCCTTGTTCCCAAGCCCTACCACCATCATCTTCATGAGCCCGCTCTCTATGTCCGATGTAAAATCGGTATGTTTGCTTATCCTATTTACCACGACGATGTGATCGGCCTCGAGCGCATATTTATCGAGGTAGACCGGGTATCCATCCGGCGTCTCCCCTATCTTCCTCGTATCCATCGTCGCCCTTATCGGCGCTCCAACAGACCCTTCCGTTATCCCGATGGATGAAAGGATTTCAAGCTGGCCTTCCGCCGTCGCCCCTCCATGGCTCCCCATGGCGGTCACCAGGAACGGGTCCCCGCCCCTCTCCCTTATCTTCTCGACGAGAACCCTCATTATATCCCCTATCCCCGATATGCCCCTGCTCCCGGCGGTTATAGCGACGCTCCTCCCGGAGAGCTTATCGAGGGCCCGACCAAGCCCCTCGAGCTCCTTTCCGATATGTGTCCCGATATCCCCTATCCTCTTATCGTATAGCTTCTGCTTTACCTCATACAGAAGGGGCAGCGTCACCCAGACCTTCCTCCTTTCTCGGCATTTATCGCCTCCACAGCCATGCGGGCGCGTTCCTCAGGGGGTATGGGGATCCCGGCCTCGTCCACGACCTTTACCCCGCCTTTCACCGGCATCGTCCTCCACCTGACGGCGTTCTCGAACTCATCCCTGCACTCCCAAAGGTATGGGACCGGCATGAATCCAGCCCAGAATATCCGATATAGGCCTTCGGCCGTATAGGGATTTGGCAAGGCGCTCTCTATCGCCGAGAGGATCGTCCTCGCCCCTTCCAAAAGCTCCTCCGTCCGCCTCATGACCTCTGGATGCCTCGACATGTCGTCCACATCCCCTTTCCTCCTGAGCCTCCTGTATTCCTCTATAGCGGCTCGTGTTATCCTTATGCTCTCGTTCACCGTCGAGGGATCGGCAAGTAGAACTCGAGGGCCCCGCATGTCCTCCCAGGATTGAGGACCACTATCTGCCCATCCCGTAAATATGGTGCGCAGAGCTCGGCGACATCCCTGTGGCCGTTGGCCGTCGTAGCAACCATTATTATGTCCGCCCCATCCATCGCTTCGGATATATCGGTGGTGACGAGCGAGATCCTCGCCCATCCGGAAGGGAGATTGCTCCCCTCATTCCCTATCATCTCTATCCCACCTACGTCCATTATCGGCTTTATCCTGTCCATGCTCCTATTGTAAAGGCTTACCTCAAACCCCATCAGGGATAGATGCGCTGCCATGGCACAGCCCCCGTTCCCGGCCCCGATAACGCAGAACCTCGGCTTTTTACGGAAATCCATTCCACCTACACCTCCCCCGCTACAAAAGATGGATCCGGAAGAAGACGCCTTATCTCCTCTATCCTATAGCCGAACCCAGGCCCTTTTATCGTGCTGAGGTCCAATATCCCATCCACTCTCCTGTAAACGCCGGGGTGGACGGCCGCTTCGGGCCCAGATGCATCCGGATAGAACTGCATGGCGTTGCTCTCAACCCCCATTATGGTCCCGGAATACGCTGCGAGTAGGACATGAGGGATTTGGGCCAACATCGGATTGGTGAGGTCCTGGACCATTAACGTCATCCCATGGGCCTTCGCCCAGCACATCGATAGAAGCGCCCCCGTCTGGGTCTTGCACGTCTTCAACGCCACCCCACTCCAGCCGAGTTCCCTCCCAAGCCTGACCATCCTCCAGTCGTGAGCGCTCTCGTCCATGAATATCGGCTTCCTGGACGATATAGGCCTGACGTCGAATCGGTATTTCTCAAGGTCGTAAGGGAACGGCTGCTCCACGTAGAGGATCCTCGCATATATCTCGGGATGCTCGTAAAGGAGCCTATCGAGGATCTCGACCACATATCCCTGTTCCTCGACGGTGCAGTTGAAGTCCACGGAGAACCAAAGGACCCCGTTCTCGATCCCTATCTCACCAACCCTCACTATCCTATTGTAATCCCAATCCATGTCATTGCCCCTAAGCTTTATCTTCAAACACCTTATCCCATCCCTCCTTATCCAATCCTCGAGGAGGACTGGGTATCCGTCCTCGGGCTCATCCCCCCTTAACTCCTCCCTATCCACCGGATCCTCCCCTCCCACAAGGTGCCAAACGGGGAGGCGCATCTTCGGTGGAAAGAGGATGAAATCGCATATGTATTTCCCCTCGAACGATATCCCGGATCCCTCAACAGGTTCCAAATAGTGGGATAGATCGTTTTTCATGAGCCCTTTAACATATGTTTCATATACCGGGAGGCCGAGGGACTTAGCATATGCATCGTGAAGGGCTATATCGAAAGCGGAGTTGCAGACAAGCGCCGCAAGCCACGGCATATCCTCCTCGCAAGACCTCTTCTGGAGGTTGAACCTTTTCAAAACCAGCGGGAGGAGATAGGTGTTGAACGTATGCCCTAACTCCATGGCATCTCCCCATATGTCGAGGCCAATCCATTCCTCCGCGAGGTGCTTGCAGAACTCCATCATGTCCCTCTGCCTTCCCTCGTAAGCCTTGGAACTTGGCCAGGCCCACTGGACGCTCAAAGGGGTTTCCCCCCATCCATCCGTAGCTACGCCCCTTTCGTCGATCACCCACATCCTCACACGAACGCATGTCACGGACCTCAACGTCTCCTTCCCGAACTTCAACGGCATACGGGTGGCAATAGGTATGAAGAAGATTTCGACCCTCGTCGGCTTAACCCATCCAGCCATCCTCTTCCCCCTCACCAGATATAGTTGCCGGATCTGTCTATGTAGCGATCCCTCTTCCCTTCCTTGACCATAGCCACCCCATCGGAGAACTTCCAAGCCATGTCGAACCTCGGCCCTATAACAAGGGCACCGGATTTATTTATATAACCCCATTTGCTTCCGACCATGACGGCGGCAAGGCCTTCCGAAAATGGCTGGGCGTTATCGAACTTCAAAGGTATGACCGTCCTCCCCTCCTTGTCTATGTAGCCGTATTTAGCCCGGTATATATCCCCGATTATCGTGGTCCTCATTGCCACCGCAAGCCCTTCCGAGAAGGGCCCTACATCGTCAAACCTTATGTTCATCGCCATGACGAGCCTTCCCGTCCTGTCTATGTATCCCATCCTTCCGCCGGTTATGGCCTTCGCCAGCCCTTCCGAGAAGTCCATTGCATCGTCGAGCACCAGCTTTATGACCATATTCCCCTTGGCATCCACGAACCCGAATTTATCCCCCTTCTTAACCCTCCCCAGCCCCTCCCTGAACCCCCAAGCCATATCGAACTGAGGCTTTATAACCTCCTCCAGATCCCTGTTCACATAGCCCCAAAGCCCCTCCTTCTGGACCGGTGCGAGGCCCTCGGAGAAGGATCCGACGTTATCATACATCATGAAACCGATTATCCTCCCCTTCTTGTCTATGAACCCCCATCTGCTATAGATCCTCGCTGCCGCAAGCCCTTCGGAGAACGGCTGTGCATCCCTGAACCTCGGATCTATGACCATCCTCCCCTTGCTGTTTATGTAACCCCATTTCCCCTTTACCTTAACCGCCCCTAAACCCTCTGAAAACCTCAAGGCCCCCTCGAACTTGAGCGGGATCACGATCCTCCCGGTTCTGTCGATATAGCCCCATTTCCCGCTCTCGCTTACGGGCAGGAGGATCTCCCCTTCCTCCTTAGCCCCATATGCCTTGAGGATAAGCATAACCGAGAGGATAAACACCGAAAGCCAAACAAATCGGTATACCTTCATATACACTTCACCTACCTTTCAGAACTATATCTCGCAGGGAACCTGCAAAAATTATAACACACCCGATTTAGAAAGGTCAAGACATGCGGTCCGACCTTCAGACGTAAGATCGGACATATTCCAAAGATCGGAAGAATTGTTGGGCAACCACAGGGGGTTGCCCCTACGGCGACGCAATCACCGAGGTCGGCGTTTATCCTTGACATCAATTATGGGATTTGCTACAATAAATATGGTCGAACCGCTGTCGGATCGCTAAGGGAGGTGATGAGAGGTGCTTGTGGGCAGGAGATATGGCGCCACGTATCCGATGCTCGGCGAGATACTGATAGAGGAGGGATTCATAACCGAGGATCAATTGAACCATGCGTTGGAAGAACAGAGGAGGGTGAAGGAGCCCCTGGGTTCCATCCTCGTCAAGATGGGACTCCTTTCCGAGGACAACCTCAATAAAGCCCTTGCCAAGCAGATGGAGGTGGAATACATAAGCCCGGAAGAACTCTCCAAAATAGATCCATCCCTTAAGAACTTCGTCCCGGAGCCGCTTGCCAGGAGGAACAAGCTCGTCCCAGTAGAAGTAAAGGGGGATACGCTTAAGGTGGCGATGGCCAATCCCCTCGATGTGATAGCGATGGACGATGTAAAGAGGGCGACGGGCATTAGGAACATCGTTCCGGCGATATCGAGCGAGAAGGCGATAGAGAACGCCATAAACAGGATATACAGGGGTGGGGAGGAGGCCAGGGCTCCCGAAGGAGCCAGACCCCCTTCTACCGCTTTGGAGTTCAGGGAGGTAGGGGCTCCGACCCCCGAGGTGGAAGCGGACGTCGCCGAGATGCTGAGGAGGGCTGGGGAACAGACCGTGGTGGAAACGGTCAGGAAGCTCATAGCCGATGCTGTGAAGCAAAGGGCTACGGATATCCATATAGAGCCGTGGAGGGAAGAAATAAGGGTGAGGTATAGGATAGATGGGGTCCTCCACGAGATCCCGGGCCCTCCGAGATGGATGCACGAGCCCATAGTATCGAGGATAAAGATCCTATCCGATTTGGACATCTCCGAGAGGAGGTTGCCACAGGATGGCCAGTTCATAGTCAACGTAGACGGGAAGGAGGTGGACATCCGCGTCTCAACCCTCCCAACCGTATTCGGTGAGAAGGTCGCCTTGAGGCTGCTCGATAGGTCCGTCGGGCTGAAGAGCCTGACGGATCTCGGATTCGGGCCCGAGGAGCTTGCGATCTTCACGAAGCACCTCAACCAGCCATATGGCCTCATCCTCGTCGTGGGCCCGACTGGAAGCGGGAAGACAACAACCCTATATGCCGCGCTCCTCAGGATAAAGACCTCGGAGAAGAACATGGTCACGGTCGAGGATCCCGTGGAATACAAGCTCGAGGGCATAACCCAGGTCCAGACGAACTTCAAGATAGGGCTGGATTACGTGACAGCCCTGAGGCATATCCTCAGGCATGACCCGGACATAATAATGATTGGGGAGATAAGGGATTTGGAGACGGCGGACATAGTATTCAGGGCATCCCTCGCCGGCCACCTCACCTTCTCGACGCTCCATGCGAACGACGCCATAAGCGCAATAGACAGGCTTAGGGAGATGGGGGTGGAGAAGTATCTCATAGCATCTTCGATAAACCTCGTAGTTGCCCAGAGGCTTGTAAGGAGGATATGCAGCAACTGCAAGGTGGAGGATCCAGATGGGGCCGAGATACTCAAGGAGATAGCGGATTTGGACGAATTCCCCCTGGATTTCATCCCATATAAGGGGAAAGGGTGCGAGATGTGCCGTGGGACCGGATACTTCGGAAGGATAGCGATATGCGAGATGCTGGAGATGAGGAAGGAGATAAGGGAGCTTGTGCTCGAGAACGCCCCGTCCCAAGTGATAAGGGAGAAGGCTATCCAGCTCGGAATGAGGTCCCTAAGGGAGGATGGACTAAGGAAGATAAGGGCGGGGATAACGACCGTAAGCGAGGTCTTGTCCGCATCCACGGAGATAGGATAGGGAGGGTGAGGCCTTATGCCCTTTTATTCCTTCCTCGCCATGGATGAGATGGGAAACGACATAACCGGGGTGGAGAACGCCAACGACGAGATGGAGCTCGCAAGGAAGCTCCAGGAGAGGAACCTCGTCGTCGTCTCCATAGAACCGGTGGATGGGCCGGGAAGGGATGCGACGGAGCTTGCGGAAAGGAAGGGGGTGGAGTTCGGCCAATACGTATCGAGGGCGGTTGCGGATTTATGGGCCAGGCTCAACAGGGTCAAAATCCAGGAGATAGTCATATTCTCAACCCAGATAGCGGCGATGATAAGGGGAGGGATACCGGTTTTAAGGGCGCTGATAGCCCTCTCGAGGGAGATGGGGAACAAAAAGATGAGGAAGATCCTCTTGGATGTCATAGATAGGATAACAAGGGGATCGAGCTTCGCCGATGCGCTTGCCGGGCATCCGGAGGCCTTCAGCAGTTTCTACGTCAGCATGGTCAGGTCTGCAGAGGCATCGGGCCAGCTCGATAACGTCCTCGCACAGCTCGCCAGATACATGGAAACGATGCATTCCATAAGGTCGAGGATAAAAGGGGCTATGATATACCCCGCCATGATAGTGGCCATAGCATCGATAGGATGGACGGTCCTGATGGTGAAAGTGGTCCCGATGTTCCAGAAGATCTACGGGGCATATCATGCACAGCTCCCATCCATAACGAGGATGGTTATAGGATTCAGCGAGTTCATAAGGAGGAACGCCTTAAACTGGACCCTAATAGGCTTGGCCTTGGCAGCGGGGATCTTCTTGGCCTCGAAGACCAAAAGGGGGAGGCATATCATAGACACGATAAAGCTCAAGATACCGGTTGTCGGGGGAATAATAAGGAAGACGATATTGATGAGGTATGCGAGGACGCTATCGATGCTCCATCAAAGCGGGGTTCCGACGTTACAGGCCTTCGAGATAACGGCAGGGCTCCTCGGAAACTCCGTATATGAAAGGGCCTTAAGGAGGATGGCGGAGGGAATAGCCCTCGGAAGGAACATATCGGACATGATGAGGGAGGTTGGAGTATTCCCCGAGATGCTCGTCCAGATGACGGAGACGGGTGAAGCATCCGGGCTCCTCGACTACATGCTTTCGAGGGCGGCGGACTTCTACGAGGAAGGAATAGAGAGGGGGGTTAAGACGATAATATCGCTCATGGAGCCGGTGATGATAGTATTCCTCGCCGGCGCCATCGGGTTCGCCGTCCTCTCCATGTTCCTCCCGGTATTCAAGCTGGGGATGATAATGAGATAGGAGGAAGGGAGATGAAGAGGGTTTTGAGGCTATTTGGAGGTCCGACGAGGCTCTACTTCATCACACAGGTCATGACGAGCTTCTTTATAGCCGCCGTCGGGTTCCTTATGGTGGAGACGTTCAGGCAGGTAATGCAGGACCAATACCTCGGAACTTGGGAGAGAAGGCTTGGGGAGGCATTGACCTTATCGAGGATCGAGCTCCTTTTGGCGGTCCTCCTATCGGCCCTTGGTGGCTTCGCGCTCGCAAGACATATATCCAAGGAGATGAAGAAGATATCGAACATGACGAGGGACATGGCCAGGGGAAAGCTATCCCATGACGTGAACATATCGGGGTATCCGGAGGAGTTCGGGGAGCTCGGGAAAGCCCTGAGGGAGCTCGTAAGCTCTCTGGGGAGGATGGTTCTGGAGAGCGCAAGAAATGCCGAGATATGCATAGATCCGGAAACACAGAAGGTCGTCTTCGCGAACTCGGAGGCTAGCATCCTACTCGGAATGCCGAGGAAGGAGATAGAGGGGAAGAGGATACAGGAGATCGTCGGGGATGAGCTCGTCCCCCTCCTCTCCTTAAAGGAACCCGTTGAAATGCCGATGACGATATCCTCCCCTGTTCACGGGGATATCGAGCTCCTCGCCAAAGCATCCATTATGAGTTCGGATGGCGGCCGCCTCCTCAGCATCGTCCTCATACCAAAGGGCGATATGGGGTTCGACGAGCTCATGGAGGGGATATCGAGGATGGAGAAGAGCGCTGTGCTCGGGGCATTTGCGGCGGAGATAGCACATGAGATAAGGAACCCGCTCGGGGCTATGAAGGGAATAGTCCAGCTCATCCTCGAGGATATGCCGGAGGACGATCCAAAAAGGGATTGGCATTTGAAGATCTTAAGGGAGATAAACAGGGTGAACGATGTGGTGGAGGATATATATTCGATGGTGGAGGGGAGGAAGGGGAAAGAGGAGGATACCGAGTTCGATGTAAACATCGTCCTTAAGGAATCCCTCGAATATTCGAGATCGGAAATAGGGAGGTCGGGGATCTCGATATCGGAAACATATACGCTCAACCCGATACCGGTCCGCGGCTCTCCGGATAGGCTTTTCAGGGCCTTAAGGAACCTCCTTAAGAACGCCATCGTATTCGCTGGCGAAAACGTTGCGGTAAGGGCATGGGAATCGGGGGGGAAAGCATTTATATCCATATCAAATGACGGGGAACATGTATCGGAACTGGATTTGGGGAGGATCTTCGATCCATTTTATACGAAAGGTGGGGGGATGGGGCTTGGCCTGTCGATAGCGAAGAGGCTTGTGGAATCGGAAGGGGGGACCATCGTGGCGGAGGCGAGGGAAGGGGGAGGGATCGAGTTCATCGTATCGTTCCCAAAGGCAGGGGGTGAATATGGAGGGCCCGGGCAGGGTTCTGATAGTCGAGGACGATGAAGGGATGGCCTTCTTCCTGAGGGAGGCGTTCCTCAGGGAAGGATATGATGTGGATGTGGCGGCGGGAGGGGCCGATGCCATCCAAATCCTCGAGGAGAAGGGGACGGACGTCGCCGTGATCGACATAAGGCTTCCGGGGATGGATGGGCTCGAGCTTATGGAGAGGATATCGGCGAAGGATCGGACGATCCCATGCATCATCATAACCGCCTTCGGCTCGAAAGAGGTGGCGTTGGATGCCATAGAGAGAGGGGCATATGATTACCTCACGAAACCCATAGACCTCCACGAGCTAAGGATCATAATGAGGAGAGCCATGGAGAGGAAAAGGCTCCTGGACGAGCTTAGGGATCTTAAGGAAAGCATATCTTCCCATGGCTTCTTCCCGGAAATAGTCGGGGAAAGCGAGGGGATGAGGACGGTATACGACCTCATAGAGAGGGTGGCGGAGGTCGACGTCAACGTCCTGATATGCGGGGAGAGCGGGACGGGGAAGGAGCTCGTGGCGAGGGCAATCCACAGGAGGAGCAGGAGGAAGGAAAGGCCTTTGATAATCGTGAATTGCGCCGCAATACCGGAAGGCCTCCTTGAAACGGAGCTCTTCGGCCACGAGAAGGGGGCCTTCACCGGAGCCTCATCGAAAAGGATAGGGAAGTTCGAGCTCGCAGATGGTGGGACTATATTCTTGGACGAGGTCGGGGATATGAGCATGCCGCTTCAAGCGAAGATATTGAGGGTTCTGCAATCTAAGGAGTTCGAGAGGGTTGGGGGGACGAGGACGATAAAGGTCGACGTCAGGGTCATATCCGCAACGAACAAGGATCTCAAGAAGATGGTGGAGAGGGGGGAGTTCAGGAAGGACCTTTATTACAGGCTCAACGTCGTCCAGATAGATATCCCACCTTTGAGAAACAGGAAGGAGGACATCCCGCTCCTTGTGGATCATTTCATAAGGAACTTCTCGGAACAGATGGGGAAGGAGATAAAGGGGATCTCTCCAAGGGCGATGGAGTTCCTCCTCTCCTACAACTGGCCTGGAAACGTAAGGGAGCTCGAACACGTCATACAGAGGGCCATCGTCTTGGAGAAGGGCGATACGATAACGGATGCCTCCCTTCCTCCGGAGATAAGGGAGGCGAAGGAGCCCCATTCCCTAAGCGAGCTTATAAAGGGTTCGTTGGGGGAGATGGAGGCCCGGGCCATAAAGGCGGCGCTCGAATCGGCCGGCGGAAATAGGTCCGTTGCGGCGAAGATCCTCGGGGTAAGCAGGAAGACGCTTTTCAACAAGATGCGGAAATACGGGATAAGGTGGTAGGGGATGAATAGGCATGCGAATGTTGGGATCTCCCTTATAGAGGTTCTCCTGGGGGCCATAATAGTCTCCATAGTCGCCGTCGGCCTTTTTCAGGCCTTCAGGATAGGGATGGGAAACGTATACTACCTTTCCCACAAAAGGGTTGCCCTCGACCTCGCACAGGCATCGATGGAGGAGGCAAAGGGAACGGGATACGATGGGCTTCCGGTCCCGAGCACCGTAACGGACTACATAAACATAGATGGGGTGGCATACACGAGGATAAGGAGGATCTCTTGGGTGGCAGACTGGAGGCCGGATGGCGTAACGGTCTTCAGTGCATACAAGAGGATCGGGGTAAGCGTCATCTGGGACGAACTCGAGGGGGCAAGGGATGTCTACCTCGAGACGTTTTTATGGAGGCTTGGGCCATAAAGGGGATATGAAGGCGAACGGCCGATCGCAAGCCGGTTTCACCTTGATAGAGCTCATGCTATCGACCTTCATAGGGCTGGTAGTCACGTGGGCCATAGCATATCTTTACATCAATAGCAACGCCATCGTAGCAAGGGGGGATAAGAAGCTCGGGGTCCAGAGGGACTGTTACTTGGCCTCCTACGCCGTTGTGAGAAAGGTCAGGGCAGGGGATTCCGCAGAGGTTCCTCAAGAGACAAGGCTCATGGTTTACAAGGGCGGGAACTTGATAGCCCATTTCTCGACATACGGAGGGGTCCTTTACGAGCTCGTGGACGGCGTGGATATAGCGAGGGACGTATCGAGCATAGGGTTCGCGAAGAGCGGATCGATCGTGACGATGGAGATAACGATCTCCCGCGATGATATCTACTCCACCACTACTACCTCGGCGAAGTTGAGGAATGCGCCGTGAACGCGATAGACCATATATTGAACCATAAAGGCTCCGTCCTCGTCCCCGTCATGTTCTTCGTCCTCGTCGGGACTATCCTCGCGGCCGTCTTCATAGGTGCAATGGGCGGGACGGAGGTAGGGATGGTGGGAACGGATCATAATAGGAGGCTTGCTTTTTATGCCGCCGAGGCAGGGATAAACAGGGCGATATGGAAGATAAAGAACTCAGAGCCAATCGGCCACGACGATAACGACTATTACTGGGGCAGAAGGATTACTGGGAGCCCGTTCATAACCAGCAATGGAGGGTTCCAGGTCGCCGGCGATGCGGATTTCTCCGTCGATACGGGATTCGTCAGATGGGATGGAACAGCGACAGAGGATATGACCCATTGGCTCCTCATGAAGTCCAAGGGATCCAGGGTGGAGGAGACGATAGTCAAGACCATCCTGGAGGCGGAATCGTTCCGGCATGTCGTCCTATACGTCCGTGTATATAACCCATTTGACGCTGTGGTGAGATGGTGGGATGTCGGATGGGGGCTTGGCCCTCTTCAGGTCGATGAGCTCCCGCGGATAGATTTCCAATATTACAGGAATATAGGGATCTATCATCCCGGGAACTATACATTTCCCAGGGTGCCGCCCGTAACCGGCATACATTATGTCGAAGGGAACGCCACCATACTTGCCTCGACCATATACGGGACGGTCGTAGCGGGAGGCAATATAGAGATAAGGAGAAGCGGAAGCGACCGTTTAGCTGTCGTCTATCCAACCCAGGCGCCTTCCTCCAGCCCGTTCTACCCGGCATATTATCCAGCCCTGATGGCTGGAGGGGACATAATCAAGGACAACGACGTGAACTTAGTTGCGAATGGGCTCATATATGCTGAGGGAGAGATCATATTGCATTGTGCTCGTTCGTGGTTCAAAGTGTTTGGTGTGATGATGGGAAGGGGGGTTCTCTTCCCTGCCGCTGACTCCGATTCGGTGCTCCGCTATTCAAGCGACTACTGTCCAGTTCCCGGTTACGTTCCCACAGATCCTCTCGTGAGGATCCAACCGGGGAGCTGGGAGGAGAAATAGCCGTATAAACGATTTTCCACAACGGAATCCTTTGTCTTGCAAGGATCTTTGTTCAAACCCGGATCTTAGTGTGTAAAACCTTACACATTACGGCTCCGGGTTATCTTCTAATATATTTCATTTCAAGGGCTTACGTCTATGGAGATGCTAAGGGATCATGGCATAATTTTTGCCCTGTATAAAAAGCGCAGGTTCTTTAAGCCACGTTAAACGTTCCAACGTCCATTACACAAGGGGGTAGCAGGCCAATCGCATTGGCCGTTAGCACGTTAAACGTTACAACGTTACAAGGAAGGCGGGAGATGAGGAAGAGAAGGGATTCGGGATTTACGATGGTCGAGCTTATAATAGTGATGATAGTCGTGGCGATCCTTGCGGCTGTCGCGGCGACGATAGAGAAGGGAGCCACGACAAGGGCGAGGGTGACGGACGCCCATCACAACCTCGGTGCGCTTCAGTCTGCTATGGCCAGCTATTTCACCTCTAATGGATACCTGATAAGCATCTTGAACGAACCTACAAGATTTGCTGAGATGAAGATGACATATCCGATGCCAAATGGATACGGTGTCGGGATATCATCGGATAGATGGAGGTTCTCGATCCTCGTCGCCAACATGCCCGAAACCGTGCCTGTGACATCCGAAGACCTGAAAAAAGCATCGATAACCGTGACGGGGAACTACATAAGCGCTATAGACCTGACCATTGGCGGGACGACATACAACTTCAGGGGAGGGACGACGCCGGGGACGGGTCCTACGACCGCCAAGACGCTCACAGATCATTTGGGGAACACGTTCACCGAACAGGCGGGGAATACGGCCATAGCATGTGCTTACTTCGTCGGGGATGATGCCGATCTCAGGGGAACCCCATACAATAAGTTCGTCCTGATGATGTTGAGGATGATCCCGACGAGGCCTCCTTTCCTGGTATTCGGAGGGACGGCCCCGGGTGCCGAGCAGGTGAAGTGAGTCGGGCAGTAAAGGAAGGGGGTGTAGAGGAGTTGATGAGGTTTTTTTCGAGGAGGCGTGGCCAGAAGGGGTTCACGTTATTGGAGCTCATGCTCGTGGTGGTCATAATAGGGATACTGGCGGCCATAGCCGTTCCGATTTACACCGGTTTCAAGAAGAGGTCCAAAGCCGCGGAGGCGTCATCGCTCCTTGGGGCGATAGCCGTCGCGGAAAAGGAATACAAGCAAAGGTGGAAGACATACAAGCAAAGCCTTGGGAGGACCAATATCCAGAACGACCTTAAGTTGGACCTCGGGGAGGCCGCCTATTTCGAATACTCCGTCTTCACCGGCCCGAAGTGGTTCACGGCCGTGGCCGTTGGGATCGAGGAGGACGTTATCGGGGTCACGATAAGCCTCATCCATAGGGACGGATACAGCGATTACTTTGTGGAGGCAGGGTTATAGCCGGGCATCGTGCCTTGGCATAGCAAAAATACGAAAGGGGGTGTAAGGGAATTGATGAGGCTTCTTTCGAGGAGGCGTGGTCAGAAAGGGTTCACCCTCATCGAGCTCATGCTTGTTATCATCATCATCGCCATACTTGTCTCCGTGGCAATCCCGCTTTATACCGGGTTCAGGAGAAGGGGTAAGGTCTCCGAAGCACACCAGATCCTGAGGATCATTACCACGGGCGAGAAATTGTATTATCAGAGACATGGACAGTTCGCAGGCTACCTATCCTATATCACACAGCCCGGATACCTCGGCGGGGAGCTGAAGACAAAATATTTCAGTATATGGAAAATAGATCTCGCGACTGATAAAAAGAGCTTCTCTGCATATGCTTATGGAATAACCACAGATGCAGATGTAGATGGGGTTACGATAACCGTATGGGTGAACTACGATGGCACCGAGGTATGGAGCTCATCCGATGACAACGAATGGGTGCCATAGCCCTGAAGGGCATCGTATACGGCAGTTGGATTTCGCCCTGTATGTCTTAAAAACATCTGCAGGTGGCGAAGTCCGCTAAGATGCCGGAAAGGAGGTGGAGTATCATGCAGAGGTTTCGCGGAGGGAAGGGATTCACGCTGGTCGAGCTCCTCCTCGTGGTCATCATCGTCGGGATCCTGGTCGGCATAGCCGTCCCAATTTACATAGGCCAGCAGAAGAAGGCGAGGGCAACCGAGGCGAGGAACTTCATATCGGGGGTCCTAAGAGGAGCCCAGGCTTACTTCCAGGAAAACGGCAAGTTCCCATCATCATTAGGCACGAACTACCTCAGCGATGTGACGGCAACGTTCAGCGTTGTTTTAAAAAACCCCACCTATTTTGACTGGTGGGTGACATCATCTGCCACAGCGATAACGATATCGGCATGGGGGAAGTCCAATACGGATGTCCAGGGAATAACTATATCAGCTTGGATGAACACAAATGGACAGAACGAGTGGTGGGAAGCCGGCATCTGATGTAAGTTGAGAGGGGGATGATACGGTCATCCCCCTCTCACCCTCCGGCGAAGTTCCCGGATGGCCTCCTCAAGCCTTAGGAGATCTTTTTGTGTCCTATCCCTCCCATATCTTACCTTTGAGAATGCTTCGGCTACCTTATCAAACCCCTCTATCCCATATCCCTTAGCCCTCAGGGCTACCTCGAAAGGGGTATGGGACGGAGAGATGGCTATGCCTTTGGATCTAAGGAATTTCAATGCCTTCCTATAGCATACGATGGCCCTCAAGAGGATCTCGTCCCTTTCCCCTACCATCCGGTATCTCCCTTTCCTCCTCGAAATCCTAAGGCCTACGACGATCCCTCCGCCGAGCAAGAGGGCTATCGCAAGGGGTATCAAAGCCGCCCTTAACCGCCCAAATCCTGGAAATCCCTTCCTGGGAATGAGATCCAGGATCCTTCCAACTATCCCCTTCCAGAGCCATACCTCCCTCCCCCTTAACCCCCTCGGGATCGAGAAGGGGGACGTCGGCTCGAACTGAACCCAACCAGCATCGGGGATATATGCCTCTACCCACGCATGCGCGTCCTTAGCCCTTATCTCCCTGTATCCCGTCAGGGGATTGTATCTCCCCGGCACATATCCGGTGACGAACCTCGCCGGTATCCCAATAGCCCTGCACATGAGGACCATGGCGCTTGCGAAATGCTCGCAATAGCCCCTCTTCTCCTTAAACAGGAAATGGATCACGGGATCCTCGCCGGGAGGGGCCGGAGGGATGTCGAGGTCATAGGTGTAGTTCGTCCTGAGAAACCATTCTATCGCCCTCGCCTTTTCGTATAAGGTCTTTCCCGAACCGCAAACCCTTTCGGCAAGATCCCCAACCTTTCCGCGGATATATCCCGGCACTTGCAGGTATCTTTCGTATCTTCTCCTCTCCTCCTCGGAGATCTCCGTAGCCCCGAGCTCATCCCCGGAAAGCACCGGGATCTCCGATATCACCGTGTATATCATCCCTTCGGGGAGGGGGATCGGACTCCTCATGCATCCGGCATCGTCCATCTGTATCATGTTTATCGGGAAGTAGATGGTCTTAGGATATAGCGCGGCGAAGATGGTGTTAGGCAGTTCCCTTTCCACGTAGATTATCTGAACCGATTCGACGAAATCCATCCCCTTCGGGAGATCGTCCATGGGGAGTTCGGATGGGACCCGCGATGTATCGACGGTTTCGAGCTTAGGGGATGAGATCGTCCATATCCCATTTTCATACCTATCGAATGCCAAGCCTCTTAAGTTCTGCGGGGACGAGATCCTCGCCCTCATAACGATGGCTTTGGAAAGAGCGCCCCTTGTGTTCAAGCTCACATACTCGTTCAGGCCGAAGTATAGTTCCGGATCGAATGGGATCCCGATCCCTTCCCTTATCCTCTCGAGCATCTCCCCAAGGGAAGAAGGGTATGCTGGATTTATCACCCTCCCCCTGAAAAGCCCTGGGAACCTTATCCTCGGCGACATGGGGAATATCTGCGTTCTTATGGGTTCAAGCCTCGGGATGGAAACGAAGATCAGGGCCGATGGTGGGAGGAATGCGAAGGCCATGGCCGCCGCCAGCACCGCAAAACCCTTCCTCGATGGTGCGAGGATGGCTCCCGACCTCTCAGCAGCTTCGGAGGAGGCCATGAGGAGGAGGGAGAGGAAGGAAAGGAAGAGGAAGGGGAGGAGGAAGAAGGAGAAGGAGAGGTCCATGGCCAAAACGGCGGCGACGGAGATGAGGATGAAGGCGGAGAGGAGGGAGTATTTCAGGTCCTTCCTCTTCGGGAGGTCGAAGCTGTGCAGTATCTGAAGCTTTATTAAGAAGATAGCGAGTGGCATCCTCGTATCGTATGGGCTCTGGATGAGGTCCTCGAAGAATTGGGCCAGAACGAAGAAGACGAAGATCGAGATAGCTATTTTAACCGGTATATTCCTGCTCCTTCTCCTCCACCAGCTGAAGATATATCCGAGGAAGGTGCATCCTAAAGATGTGAGGAGGAAGCTTATGGAACCCTCTTCCTTCCCAACGGCCAGGATTCCGCATGCCACGGAGAGGAAGACGGAAAGCCTGACCAATATCGAATCCTCTACGGGATCCTCTCTCCTTTTCACATCGGATCGCGGGTCAGAAGCCCATAACGCCTTAGGATCTCCGAAAGCCTTTCCGTTGGAAGCCCGACCACGTTCGAGTATGAGCCCTCTATGGCCTCCACGAACTTAGAAGCCATCCCCTGTATAGCATATGCCCCCGCCTTGTCCATAGGCTCTCCCGAAGCTACGTATTCCTCCATCTCCTCCTCGGATATATCCCTGAACTTAACCCTTGTCACGACGTAATCCGCTATTTCACCCCCGGAATCCGTATCCACAACCGCTATCCCGCTTATAACCAGATGCTCCTTCCCGCTGAGGACCCTGAGCATGTTCAGTGCGTCCTCTGGAGAAGATGGTTTCCCAAGTATCCTCCCATCGCAATATACGATCGTGTCTCCCCCTATGACTATCGCCCCTTTGCCAACCTTAGACGCCACATCCCTCGCCTTCTTCAGGGAAAGATCCTTGACCATCTCCCCGACACAGGAGGTTGAAGCAGAATAGCCCCATGAATATGGATCATCGTCCTCAACCTCCGGAGGTTCGACCTCGAAATCGTCTCCCAAAAGCTTCCCGAGGAGCTCCCTTCTCCTCGGCGATGAGGATGCCAGTATTATCCTTTTACGATCCTCCATGCCTCGATCCTCGCCTCCTCGTATACCTCTCCTATCGGTATTCCGTAATCCTCGGCTATCCTCCTGCAGTCCTCGTATTCCGGGGATATGGATGTTATCTTATCCCCAAGCTTGCCTATCTTAACCCTGACATCTCCCCACCTCGTCTCGACCTCGATCGTCTCCCTATCGAGCTTCATCCTCCTCATCTCCCTCATCCTGACCCCTAAGGTGGTGGTCTCCGTGAGGATGAGTTTTGCCAATTCCTCGAAGTTATCCGGATCGGCTATGCAGGAGATCATCGTCCCAGGACGCCCCTTCTTCATTATTATCGGCGTCAGGAAGACGTCGAGAGCCCCTTTTGAGAATAGCATTTCCGAAACATATCCGAATATCTCGGGGTTCATGTCGTCTATATTGGCCTCTATTACGACGACCTGATCCGATCCCACATCCCCTTCCCCTATCCTTTCCCCTACCGTCAACCTCAATGCGTTTGGGATCCCCTCCCTTTCCGCGCTGCCGAGGCCGTAGCCGCATGCCTTCGCCCTCATTGGAGGCCTCCTCCCAAAGCCCCTGGCCACGGAGGATATGATCGCCGCGCCGGTCGGGGTTGTGAGCTCCCCCGGAGGCCCGGCTGAGAAAGTCGGGATCCCCAGTAGGAGGATCTCGGTGGCCGGGGCGGGAACGGGCAGCATCCCGTGTTCCGACGATATATAGCCTCCTCCAACGTTTATAGGGGATGACCAGACATCTTTTAGCTCCATTTCCGTAAAGCATATGGAGGCCCCAACTATGTCCACTATGGAGTCCACAGCCCCGACCTCGTGGAAATGGACATCCCTCACCTCTACCCCATGGACCTTCGCCTCGGCCTCCGCAAGCCTTCTGAATATGGAGATGGACAGGCTTTTTGCGGAATCCGGTATCCCGCTTCCCTCTATCAACCTCTCTATATCGGCCAGGTTCCTCTCCCCCTCCTCTTTTTCGGGGTGGACCGTGACCTTTGTTCCGGAGATATCACCCCTTCTCTCCTTCCTCGCTTCGAGTTTGAAAGAAATGCCATCCATCGTATGGAGGAGCTCCTCAAGCCTCCCCATATCGAACCCGATATCGGCGAAGGCGCCGAGGATCATATCGCCGCTTATCCCCGAGAAGCAGTCGAAATACCCTACAAGGCCTATGGGATCCTCACCCCCCTTTCTCCAGACTCATCCCAGTTCGATAAGGGGAGCACCGGATATGCCGAGAGGAAGATGTCGGAGCTCTTCCCCCTTACGAGCTTGTGATATCCGACGGCTGCTATCATGGCGGCGTTATCGGTGCAGAGCGAAGGAGGGGGGATGAAAAGCCTCCAACCCTTCCTCCTCGCCACATCTTCGAGCGCCTCCCTCAACCTGGAGTTCGCCGCAACACCTCCTGCAACGGCTAAATCCCTATCCCCGGACATATCCATCCCCGAGATGGTGTTCTGAAGAAGGGCCTGAACGACCGCTTCCTGGAAGCTGGCGGCTATATCCTCCCTGGATACACCTGGGGAGGAGCTTATAAACCTAAGAACGGCTGTCTTTATCCCACTGAAGCTGAAGTCCAATCCGCCCTCCTTCATCCTCGCCTTTGGGAACCTCACCGCCTTCGGATTCCCATTTTTCGCGAGCATGTCTATGATCGGACCCCCTGGATATCCGAGCCCGAGCATCTTCGCCACCTTGTCGAAAGCCTCTCCGGCGGCGTCGTCCCTCGTCCTTCCGAGGATCTCGTATCTCCCGTGGTCGATGACCCTGCATAGCACGGTATGGCCTCCGGACACGACCAGGCACATGAATGGCGGGGAAAGTTCCCTGTGGTATAGGATATTCGAGTATATATGCCCCTCTATATGGTTGACTCCAACGATGGGAACCCCGAGGATATAGGATATCGCCTTTGCGGCGGCAACCCCAACGAGGAGCGCCACGACCAATCCGGGCCCACATGTCACGGCTACTCCGTCCACATCCCCAAGCTTTATCCCTGCATCCCTTAGCGCTTCCTCGAGGACGGGGAGTATCGACTCCAGGTGTCTCCTCGAGGCAAGCTCCGGCACAACCCCCCCGAACCTCTCATGAAGGTCCACCTGGGATGAGACGACGTTCGACAGGATATCCACCCCATCCCTAACGACGGCCACGGATGTCTCGTCGCATGACGTCTCTATGCCGAGGACTATCACCTCACCACCTCCGATGCGTGGACGAGCTTTACATCCCCTATACCTTTAAGCCATCCCTCCATCTCCTTAAGGGCCGAGACGGTCTTAGGCCTGTGATGCCCGATGGCTATGCCATGCCCATGTTTCCTCGCCATTTCCACGGCAAGCCTTATCATCCTCTCGATCCTCCCCTTCTCCGGAACCGAATCCAGGAACACCATGTTATATCCCGTCCTTATCCCCATCCTCCTTGCGAGGTCGTAGGCTATGGATTTCTGGCTCGTCCTGCTGTCTATGAAGAAAAGCCCATTCGCCTTTAGCTCCTCCAACACAGGCCTCATCAGATCCTCCCTCTCCGTAAACAGGGATCCCATATGGTTGTTTGCCCCGACGGCATAGGGCATTCCCTCTATAAACCCTCTCACCCTTTCCCTTATCTCATCATCGCTCATATCGACGGTGAGGGCGTTTGTGCTGCGGCTCCTTTTCCCCGCCCATCCATATGGCTCCATCGGTATGTGTATCATAACCTCCATCCCGGCGGCGGATGCCCTCCTTGCGATTTCGGCGGCCCTTGGGGTTCCGGGGATTATGGATAAGGTCAAGGGAAGGCCTATGGAGATGAGCTCGTCGACGGGCCTTCCTCCCGACCCAACGTCGTCTATTATTATGGATAGCTTTACGGTCCCGCCTCCGTTCCCCTTCTTCGGATTCCTCGTCCCTATGATGACATAGTATCCTACCGGTAACCCCTTATAGAAGGCATAGAAGGAGAAAAGCTTTCTACCCAATATCCTCTTTTCCTTTATATCCCCTCCAAGGGCTCTCACGGCCGATCTCACGCCCTCCGTGAGGTCCGGGATCCTCTCTTCCGGAAGGCGGGCTTCTCCATGGGAATATATCCACGATATGCCCCCAGCCCATTTGTTCCTCCTCTCCCAGGAGAGCTCCTTTCCCCCAAGGTATTTTATCTCCCTCGCTATAGCCCTATCGATCCTTATGGAGCATGCGCCGATATCGGGGGGGATGCTTGTCCTCCTTTCGAAAACACCCCTCCTTAGCTCACAGGAACGATGTGGGAGGGAAAAGACGAGGATGGCGAAAAAAAGGAGGAGCCAAAAGGCCCCTCCTCTCCTAAACAATCCCTTCTCCTTCATCCGAAATCCTTCTTCATCTCCCCTTCAGTATCTCAATAGCCCTCATAAGCTGAGGATCGAGCTCCATCCTTCCTTCTATTCCCCTGTCCTTCAATTCCATAACTTTCCTTATCAACGACTCCTCAACCGTTATGCCAAGCTCCTTCTTCAGCCTTCCCACGTAATTCCTGAGCTGTTCCTCGGTGAAATCGGGCCTTTCTAAGAAGATCCTCATTGCGGCGAGTTCGTCCTTGTCCTCCACAACTACATCGGGTTCTATCCCTTTCCCCTCTATACACCTTCCGCTTGGGGTATAATATTTGGAGGTCGTCAGCTTTATGGCCGACATCCCATCGGAAAGCGGGTATATCTGTTGGACAGATCCCTTCCCGAACGTCTGGGTCCCAACTATTATCCCGACCTTATGATCCTGGACCGCCCCCGCAACTATCTCCGATGCGCTTGCGCTTCCCTTGTTCACGAGGACGACGAGGTTATACCTTGGATGTCCCGTATCGGAATCGGCGAAGAACTGGATGCTCTGGCCTTTTGCCCTGCCCTTGGTATAGACTATGAGCTTCCTATCCCCTACGAACTTCTTCGCCACCTCTACGGCTACGCTCAGGAGCCCTCCGGGATCGTTCCTCAGGTCGAGTATCAGGTCCTTAATCTTTTTCCTGTCCATCTCCTTCAGGGCCTCTTCGAGGTCGGAGCCGGTCCTTTCATAAAAGTTCGTGATCCTTATGTATCCTATATTTCCGTTGATGATCCTCGATTTAACCGTCTCTATCTTTATTATGTCCCTTATAAGCTTTACCTCGAAGGGCTGAACCCCCTGACGCCCTATGGTCAGGACGACCTCCGTCCCCTTAGGGCCTCTCAGCTTATGGACGGCGTCCATTATGCTCATGCCCCTCGTCTCCTGGCCATTTATCTTCAGGATCTTGTCCCCGGACCTGAGCCCTGCCCTATATGCCGGGGTTCCTTCTATTGGGGCTATGACCGTTGGGATCCCGTCTTCCATCCCAAGCTCTATCCCTATCCCCCCGAAGGATCCGCTCGTCTCCTGTGAGAAATCCTTGTATTCCTGGGGATCGAGGAAATCGCTGTATGGATCCAGCCCCCTAAGCATCCCCTTTATGGCGTTGTATATAAGGGTCCTCGTATCCTTCTCCTCGACGTAATCCGACTTTACCCTGCTTATGGACTCCATGAGGAGCCCTATATCTTCGTAGCTCGGCTGCCCCTTTACATATGTCTCCCTCGATCCTATCCTCATCAGCGCTATCCCCAATACGAGGAGGATAGCGAAGCCGATGATGACCTTTATCCTTCTCCCATCCCACCCTCTCTTCCAGCTTTCCATAGCCGATTCCTCCCCTTCCTTTTTATGCGGTTGGCCTTGTTATTACGAAGCAAATATCCTTGGACTGCGAGCGCCTTTCAAAGTAAATGATAACATAAAGCTGGGGACCTGTCAAGGGATGACTGCGTCGCCCACAAGGTAACCACCCCTACAGGGAATTCGGAATTGTAGGGGCAACCCCCTGTGGTTGCCCAAAAACAGGGCAGGCATGTTGAACGTTCCAACGTTTAAACGTTCAAACGTTCCAACGTTACATAGGGCCTGCATCATATCATTTGCTCAGATACTCCAGGGGGTTAACCCACCTGTTCTCCTTCCTTATCCCGAAGAAAAGCGTCTCGGAACCCGCCTTCCCTATGACTTGCCCTTGTCTTACCCTATTCCCGGCGGAGACGGCTATTTCCTCGAGATGCCCATAGACCGTTGTGAATACATTTCCATGATCTATAAGGACCACCTTCCCATATCCCCTTAATGGCATCGCATGCAAAACTATCCCGTCGGAGACGGCCTTGACCGGGGTTCCCGGCTCCACCTTTATCTCTATCCCAGGGTTTACGAAATTGGCCCCGTATCTCGGATCCGTCTGTCTCCCGAAGAACGAGACCACCTCCCCCCTTGCCGGCCAAGGGAGGTCGCCCTTGCTCCCCAGGAACTCCTCGGCCCTCCTCCTGGCCTCCTCCATCTGGGCTGCCGATATCTGTTCCTGCCTCTTCTTCGCCTGGGCCTGGAGGTAGTTGACGAGCGCTTGAAGCCTGTTATAGTAATCCCTAAGATATGTAAGCTCCTTCTCATACTGGGCTTTCCTCTTGCTTACCGAGCTCAACATCCTTATGCTTCCCTGATACTTATTCTCGAGGGATGCCTTCCTCCTCTCCGCAATTTGTTTCTCCTTCGATAGCTCCGCTATCTGAGCCTCTAATTCGGCCTTTTGGGCTGCAAACTCCTTCTTCCTCCCCTCGCTTATGCTGAGGAGCTCCCCGTCCTTCATAGCTATCCTCTCGAGGAACATCCCCCTTGCCAAAGGCGTCCCAAACCCCTCCTGCCCAAGCAAGGCGGATATATAATCCGTTTTACCGAGCTTGTATATCGCCCTGAGCCTCCCCTTAAGGATCTCCCGAAGCTCGGCAGACCTCCTCTTCTCCTGCTCCAGCCTCTTCCCAACATCCTCCTTCTTCTGGGAGGTCCTTATAAGCTCCTCCTTCTTCAGCTCTATCTCCTGCTTCGCCACATATATCTTCCTCTGAAGGGATGCTACCTCCCATTGGAGCTCCCTCTCCTTCTTCTTCAAGCTTTCCGCAGCAGAACTCTTCTTCTTTATCTGCTCCCTAACGGATGCAAGCTCCTTCCTCCTTTTATCCAGCTCCTTCGTTAGGCTCTCTATATCCTGGCCGAAGCCCAATGACCTCAAAGCAAGGAACAGGGCTAACATCCACAGAAGCATCGAAAAATGGGATGGCAAACGAATATCTTTGAGCCGATTCCGAAATTCCCTAATAAACCCCATGCCATCACCCCCCGGAAAGCTCTGAGATCCTCCCACCTGCCGGGAGAAGCCCGGCGAGGAATCCCAAACTTCCTCCAAGCCCTACGAGGAGGAGCGCATAAGGGGTTGGGAGGAAAACGGTTTGAAGCCCATACCTATATAGCACCGTATGGGCGTAGAACAAGATCCCCAAGGACAAAGCCCCGGAAATGGCCCCGGTTATGAGCCCGGAAAAGGCGGCCGGCATCTTCCCCACAATCCATCCTCCTCCAAGCATCCTATAAAGCCTGGCCTCCTTAGACCTCTCCCGCGATATGCTCCTCATCGCCATGTAGATCGAGACGAGGACGACGATCCCCACCACGAATCCGATAACCTCGACAGCCCTCCAAACCCTTTTCGAGAAAGCCCAAAGCCTCCCTATCCAACCCTCATCGAACCTTACCTCCTCCACCCCATCCATATTCGCTATCCTGGACGCTATCCCCGAGACGTGATCCGGATCCTCATACCCGAGCTTTAGCTTGACGATGAACGTATCGGGTAGCGGGTTTCCCCCTATCGCCCTGACGAGCATCCTCGCCTGTGCCATCTCGATCTTGAACTTAGAAAGGGCCTCCTCCTTCGATATATATGAAACATCCCTTACTTCCTCCACGTTGGAGATCTCGTTGAAAAGCGCCTTAACCCTGCCCTGCCCTATCCCATCCTTCAAGAAAACCGCTATCTCGACCTTCTCCTTCCATTCCTTGATCCCCGCCGAGATCGTCAGCCATCCTATTAAAAAGGATCCGAGGAGGAGGAATGAAAGGGTTGATGAGATCAGGGAAAGGATGAAGATCCACTTAAACCTGGTGAAGATAGAGATCGTTTCACGTAATACATATCCGAGCTTGGACATCGTTCATCCCTCCTTAAGCTTCCCATCGACTATCTCCACTATCCTCGAGCCCATCATCTGGGGAATCCTCCCATCGGATGTAGAGATAAGGAGGGTAGCACCCTTCGAGTTCACCCTTTTCAGGATGTCGAGGACGAGGGATGTAGAGCTCTCGTCCAAGTTGGATGTGGGTTCGTCGGCGAGGATGAGGTATGGATCCCCTATCAATGCCCTTGCAACCGCCACCTTCTTCCTCTCGCCCGAAGATAGGTCCCCGACCTTTATCCTCCCCCATCCGCTCATCCCGAAATCGGCCAACGCCCTCGCCACCTTCTCCTTTAGGGCATCCCCGGGGATCCCGGCTGCCATCCCGCCCAACATCAGGTTCTCCTCGATCGTCCTATCCATGAGCAACCTGAGGTCCTGAAATACAAACCCTATCCCCTTCCTCAACCTGGCAAGGGCTTTGGGACTTATCTCGTTTACATCAACCCCATTCACTATTATCTGTCCGGAGGAAGGCTCTTCCTCCCCATATATGAGCTTCATTATCGTCGTCTTCCCGGCCCCAGTCGGCCCGTATATGCACACGCTCTCGCCTTTCTCCACCTTCAGCCTTATGTTAACCACCCCCCTTTCCGTCCCCTTATATATCTTCGTCACGTTAACGAGCTCGACCAAAAGCCTATCACCTCCTAATAAGGAATGCCGTAACGCATTTCTCCCCAAGCTTAAACGTGCTCTCCCCCCCGGACCTTATGTCCTTCACAACCTCATCTATCGTTATCCTCATGGGAAGAAGGGAACGAGTCCATGCGAAATCCATGCTCCTATTCACAAAACATTCGGCCTCGTAGCCAAGGGACTTGAAATACATGAGAAGGTCGCAGATCTCATCGCCTCCAACGAGATGCGGATGGAGTTCCATTACGACAATGGGTCCGTTTTCTTGAAGCGTCCTCCTCATCCCCTTAACGGCCATCACTTCATACCCCTCGAGGTCCATCCTCACCATGTCTACGCTTACCCCGAGTTCCTCGAGAAGGGAATCGAGGGTATAAACGCGCACATCTATTGCATCCTCCTCATCCACGTAATACGATGGGAGGAGCGAATGCCAGTTCGCCGATCCGGACTTATAGAGCTTCCCGGTCCCATCGGCATCTCCTATAGCGGCCCTTATTATCTCCACGTTTCCAAGCCCATTGGCCTCCACGTTCTTCGTAAGGAGCTCGGCGTTGTCAGGATCCGGCTCGATGGCCACCACCTTCCCATTTGGCCCAACGGCATCCGACTCGAGGAGGACGTAGTATCCTATGTTCGCCCCTATATCGACGACCGTCATCCCTTCCTTTAAAAGCCCGGTGAGGATATTTGTTGCGAGGGGCTCGTGTGTCCTGTATATGAAGAGCTCCTTCGAGATCCCATGATCCAATGGGTTTAGGAACATGATCTTCCCGTTGACGATCGCTGTGATATCCCCGCCCTTGCTCCTCCATATCTTCCAGAGCCATAGGATCTCATCCCTCCAAAGCCTCGGGGCCTTTAACCCATACCTCAAAAGCCTCGAGAAGATCCCCTTAGCCCCCTCCCTCTTCCCTATCTTCGCAACCTTCTTCGCTTCGCCGTCGACGTAAAGGAGGATGGAATCGAAGAGGCCGGAACCCCTACGCACCGCCATCTGCCTCCTTACCCCCTTCCTTCATACGACCAAGGACGTATAAGGCCACCAACGCAAGGACAACGCCAAGGGGCGTTCCGAGAAGGAGCCCATTCGCCGTCCTTATAACGGATAACGATATCGGGGTGTAGATATGGCAGAAGGTGTTGACCATGGACACCTGCCCTATCATCCCACCTATGGCCACTATTGGAAGGAACCTCCTCCATCCGGAGATGAAAAGGGCGAGATATGCTATCATGAGCGGATGCCCTATCAGGAACTCCTTCGTCCTCGGCCTCGCAACTAAGATATCCTCTAAGAAATCCCTCGCCTTCTCCTCGAAGGCAGGGATTGGGATTCCGGGGAAGTTCCCAGACCTCACAACCATGACGAGGAGCGCCATGCCAACTATTCCGATGACCAGGAGGTCGACGACCTTCACGTTTTCCTCCATCCAAGAAAGGATCGATTTCCCTTTCATCTTCTCCCACGACCTCCATCCGACCAGGAGCGGTGGGAGGACAAGGGAGAGCTTAACGCCCCTATATAGATCCTGCTTCAACATGAACCTGGTGGAGGAGAGCAAGCCGGTTATTAAGATCGCACCTATGAGCGAGATCAGGGATATAAGGAGGAACCTCAGAACGGCCGACGGGATCGCCGAGCCCTTCCCCTCCTTCGTCCCGAAAAGCTCGTATCCGAGGACGGGGAAGGCAAGGGCTGAGATAAGAGCCATTCCCTGTCTCGCCTTAATACTCCATCCACAAAGGATGGAGACGAGGGATAACAAGAGGAATGTAGAGAGGGATAGGTGGAAGGAAAGGGACGAACCCCTCGTCCATACCATAACGAGGAGGGAAAGCCCGGCGGATACCCCGATCGAGGCCGCTATGAAGAAGATCCTGTTGGGAACAAAGCCCTTGAACCTGTTCCCCCTTTCCACTTTAACCCCGATCTTCTTAAGCCCCTCCTTTATCCTCAATACGTAATCCAGGTTCAGCTTCTCTATATCCCCTTTTATGTATGCGAGGGGCCTTATGTAGAGCATCCCTATCCTCTTCTCCTTCACAGACCTTACCATCTTCTCCGATCCAACTTCCGGACCCAGGGGCTCCACAAGCCCTTCTTCCCCTTTCCTCGCCCTTATCAAGCTATATACGTTCACAACCCTCCCTATCATCTTCGGGTGCGAAACGAGGTTCTTTATCCCCTTCTGCTTTGCGAACTCCACAACCCCAAGGGGTATGTTGGATTCCACGAACCCCTTCACAACCTCCCCAAGCGCTTTGTCGTATCCGAGAACCTCCGGCCCATAGAATATTATCGCCTCCGGCTTCGGATCCCTCGGTATCCTCTCCATAACGAACCTCACGGCGGAGGGAAGGGCCCTTGGGAAGTTCGAGATCCTCAGGACTATCCCAAGCCCAAGCCTTTTGGCCAGACCTATTTTCCCCTCGTCGAAACCAAGCCCTATATGATAAAGGGCCTCGACGATCCCGAGCATCCCCGTCGAGAACCCAACCTCGTCCAGGGCCCTCAGCCCTACCTCCCAATCGTATGCTATGTTCCTGGCCCTGACCTCTATAAGGTTCCCAGACCTGCTCGCTATCCCAGGGCCTACCTTTACGTTCAGGTTCTCGACGATCCTCTGCGCCAATCCATCGTCCTTGGCTAAAAGATATGTCCTATCCGGACGGGGTCCCCCGAACCTCGAGGATATGATGCCGAGGAATGGGGAGGAATAAGCGGCATTCCCCGGTATTATCTGGACCCTTCCCTCGGAATGGAGATCGGCGAGCGTATCCTCGCTTATCCCAAGCGATGTGACCCCTACGGCCTTCATGCGCTTTATAAAATCCAGAAGATCCGTCCCGGTCATAAGGCACAGGTTCCTCGCCTCCTCGTAATCGAGGACGATGTCGACCGACTTATGCCTCGTCTCCGATATATGCCTTCTTATCCCGGTCACCGTGGATGCGATGACCGCTAAGGCGACTATACACCACATGATGTATGAAAACCGCTTTTCCCTCAAATCCCCTCCTCCTCCCCGAAGACCTCGGCGGAGAAGATGAAGAGCTCCGCCCCTTCCTTCCAATCATCCGGCGAAAGCCCGGCCTTCAAGCAGACATGCCTCAAGAACTCCTCCCTATCCCATCCGTATTCCGTCGCGACCTGTGGGAGGAGAAGCCCCGACCTCCCCCTCTTCCTTATGTAAAGCCCATGCTTCCCAACCTCTATATCCCCCACGTCCTTCACCCTCTCCATCTCGGACAGGACCGATATCTCGAGCTTTATCCCATCCAACTCCTCCCTCGAAACCGGAGGGAACCTCGGGTCGTCGAAGGCCGCCGCGACGGCCGCCTCCGAGATCACCTTATATAAAGGCCTTCCCATCGCGCTTATGAAACCGATGCAGCCCCTTAGCCCCCCATCCCTCGTCTTCAGGGTAACGAAGGCGCCCTTTCTCTCCTGAAGCTCCGGATCCTCCTCCTCGAAGGATGGGATCCTGCCCTCCAAGAGAAAGCCCTTTATGGACTCCCTCGCTATCTCCAGAAGCCTCTTCCTCGCCTTCTCGCTCAACCTCCCCACCCTTATTACACCTCCCTCCCTGCATATCTCAATGCCCCTCCAGCCAATAGGATCTCCATCTGCCTCTCCGTTATATCGGCCTTAAGCGTTATCTCAAGCCCCTTGCTTAAGTCCTTCAGGACTAACTCCCCCTTCTTCAGGGATCCCACGAGATCCGGTATCTCCACCTCGTCCCCTTCATCTACCTTCCGGTAATCCTCCTCGTTTTTGAAGACAAGGGGCAGTATCCCGAAGTTCACGAGGTTGTTCTTATGTATCCTCGCGAAAGACTTCGCTATGACGGCCCTCACGCCGAGATACATGAGGACCATCGCAGCATGTTCCCTGGAAGAACCCTGTCCGTAGTTCAGCCCCCCGACGACGATCCCACCACCCGCCTCCTTCGCCCTTCTCGGGAACGAAGGATCTATCCTCGAAAACGTGAAATCCGAGATCCTCGGTATATTGGACCTAAGCGGGAGGACCTCGGGCCCGGCGGGAAGTATGGAATCCGTGGTTATATCGTCCCCGAGCTTGATGAGGACAAAAGCCTTTATAGAAGGAGGAAGGGGATCAGGGATCGGTATCGGGGCTATGTTCGGCCCCCTTAAAACCTCTATCGAGTCCGGATCCTCCGATGGCGGTATTATCATCGAGTCATCTACGGGGAAGGAGGAAGGGATCTCGACCTTTGGCGGATCCCCAAGCCTTCTTGGATCTACGATCTTCCCGAAGATGGCGGCAACAGCCGCCACCTCAGGGCTTGTCAGGAAGACCTTCGCGTTCGGGGTCCCGCTCCTCCCCTCGAAGTTCCTGTTGAACGTCCTTATGGATACCCCTTCCCATGGAGGCACATGGCCCATCCCGATGCACGGCCCACACGCCGGCTCCAGTATCCTCGCCCCAGCATCTATGAGGTCGGCCAACGCCCCGTTCTCGATGAGCATCCTCACCACTTGCCTCGATCCCGGCGCTATGAGGAACTCCACGTTCGGATTGACCTTCCTCCCCTTAAGCAGAGATGCCACCTTCATGAGGTCGAGGTATGATGAGTTCGTGCAACTTCCAACCACCACCTGATCGACCTCAAGCCCTTCTACCTCCGATACGGGAACCACGTTATCCGGACTATGAGGACATGCAACGAGGGGTGGGATGGCGGAAAGATCGATATCTATCACATCCTCGTATACGGCGTCCGAATCGGCCACTATAGGCCTCCACATCCCCTCCCTCCCCTCCATCCTCATGAACTCCAACGTCCTCTCGTCGCTTGGGAAGACGGAGGTCAAAACCCCGATTTCGGTCCCCATATTGGCTATCGTAGCCCTCTCCGGGACGGATAGGGAAAGAACCCCAGGACCCCCGTATTCCAGAGCCTTCCCCGCATTTCCACCGACCTTTAAGAGGCCGAGAAGGTGAAGTCCGACGTCCTTAGCGGAGACCCAGGGGGAAAGCGTCCCATTAAGCTCGACCTTGATAACCCTTGGATATACGAAATAATATGGCTTCCCGGCCATCGCAAGGGCGACGTCAAGCCCTCCGGCTCCTATGGCCAGCATCCCCATCCCTCCGGCGGTTGGCGTATGGCTGTCGGATCCAAGCAAGCTCTCCCCGGGAACGGCAAATCGCTCCATATGGACCTGATGGCAGATCCCATTCCCCGGCCTCGAGAAGTATATCCCGTATTTTGCGGCGAACGTCCTTAGGAAGAGGTGGTCGTCGGAGCTCTCAAAGCCAAGCTGTAAGGTGTTGTGATCCACATAGCTTATGGAAAACTTCGTCCTAACCCGAGGGATTCCCATGGCCTCGAATTGAAGGTAAACCATCGTCCCCGTTGCATCCTGTGTTAGGGTCTGGTCTATCCTTATCCCAACCTCCTCCCCGGGAACGGGACTGCCTGAAACCATGTGGTCGAGGACGAGCTTCTCAAAAATCCCAAGTCCCATACGAATGCAAATACCCTCCTTCCCTATATTGAAACGGGATGCCCATCTTGCATTATAACATACGCAGGAACGAAAAATCAAGGCGGCTCTACAACCGGGATCGATATATCGCCTCCACAAGCTCCATCGTCTTTACGGCATCGCCGAAATTCGTCTGGGGCATCCTTCCGGATTTTATGCAATCCACGAAATGCCTGTTCTCCTGATAAAACCCATAGATCTTGTGATGTTCCCCGCTCTCCACCAACTCCCTATGCTCGATCCTCCTCCCTTCAGCGCTGCCGTCGGAATAGAGGATGGCGAAGCCATCGGGATCCGGGTTGACGAAAGCCGATATCCCCTTCCCGTGCATCTCGAAGGTATGGATCCGTCTTCCAGCAGCCCAGTTCGTCAGCAGGACCCCAACGCACCCGTTATCGAATTCGATAACCGCAAGAAAAGAGTTCGGGAAATCCGAATAGACGGCCCTTACAACGCTCGCAACCCTTCTCGCCTCACCACCTGCCATCCATCGAAGCGCATCGACCGCATGGATCGCATCGCACGTGAGGACGTCAACGGCCCCCCCGTAATAAGGCTCGCCATACACGTGGAATTTGTAAAAGGTTGCAACACACTGCTGCATAGGCCCTCTTTCTAAGACCATCCCCCTCGCAGCGTTTAAGATGGGTATGAACCTCCTGTTGAACCCAACCATCGTCAGGCATCTCATCCTCTCCGCAAGCCTTGCCATGTTCCGAGCTTGCTCCAGGGAAACCCCAGGGGGCTTCTCTATGAAAACGTGAAGCCCCCTCCGAAGGCAATCGATGACTATATCGAAAAGCTGATGGGGCGGCATTACGACGTAAACCGCCTCCGGATCCGTTTTCTCAAGCATCTCCTTATAGTTCGTGAAACGCCTCCCTATCCCAAACCTATCCCCCACGCCATTTAACCTGCCCTCGTCCAGGTCGCATATCCCGACTATCTCTACATCCTCGAATTCCACAAGGGATGGATAATGGACCTGGACCGCATGAGATCCACACCCTATGAACCCTATCCCGACCTTCCCCTCCCTCACCATGCCATCACTCCACCAATATCACGTCGCTAAATCCGTCTACCTGGTCGTGCGCTTCATAACCCGTCCAGGTCATCTGAAGCTTCCTCTGGGATCCCGAATCGGAGTCATCGACGGCTACATGGACCCCAACCCTCGCTCCGGGAGCGAGTTTAAAGGCGGGGTTCGACAGCCTATCGAAGAGGGCGAGGGGGATCTTCGCCTCTATTATGTAGCCCTTATCGCTTTTGAGGGAGACGTTTTCGATAAGGGGCGGAAGGCTCTGTTGTATACTCGAATCGTATCCGCACCACATCCACCTCCAGTTGTTATGGGCGCTGAACCCGAGCTGGTTATGCTTGTGCGTGGTCGTCCAATCCTTTCCGCTCTCATGGATCATGTTGAACTCGAAGAAAAGCTCCACGCAGTCGTTGTTCCATATGCTCCCCTCGTGCTGGCCGCTGTCGTAAACGACGTCGTCCGTGACCTTGCACGCGAAGTAGAAGTTCTTCTCGTCCCACATTAGGCTGAACTGGTAGCTGCAGTCGTCCGGACCGTTCCACGGGCCTGCTCCAGCCCCAGCGAAGAGGTTCTTCCTATCCGCAACGGCGATCCAGTTCGCGTTCGCCCAGTCATCCAGCTTCCCGTCGATTTTTATGCCTGGCGGGGCCTTCACGGCATATAGGCTATCGCCCCCGCCGGGAGTCGGGTTCGTCTTAGTGTAATCGCTTTTAGGGGGGAACTTCGGGACGGTGGTGGATATATCCGGAACCACGTTCTCCTTGAACTTCTCCACTTTTGCCGGCACTTCCACGGCCGGATATGGATCCCTTAAGACGACGATCGTGACATCGCCTTCCGGGACTCCCGAGATCTTGAAAACCCCTTCCTCGTCCGTAACGGCCTGAAGCTCCGTGTCCTTTATCTTAACGACTATCCCTGCCTTCGGCTTCCCGTCCACAAGGACCCTTCCCTTAACGATCGTGGCCCTTTGTAACGTCATCGTCACGGTCGTCGTCTGGCCTCCTGAGACCTCTATCGTATCCATCTTCTTCTCATATCCTTCCTTCGAGGCCTCTATTGTATATGGTCCTGAAGGTATATCCTTGATGAGGAACGAGCCATCCGATTTCGTCGTGGCCGAGTAATCCGTGCCAACCAACGCTACCAGGATCCCGCTATGGTCGGTGGCATCGGCGAGCTTTATCGTCCCTTGAACCGAGCCGTATTGCGCCTCCGCCGGGCCCTCCTCCTTCTTCGCACATCCTGAAAGGATAAGGGCGATGCACGCCGAAAGGATCCAGATCGTTACGCTCCTTGCTAACGTTCCCTTGCGCATGTTTCCCCCCTCCTTTTGGGGAATGATAGGGGTTATGCAATTGGTCGCGAACCCCTTGCTGGTAGTATATCACGAGGACGGAAGCCTGTCAAGAGGAAGCGGATGAGGTTCTTGGCTTGACATGGCAATATGTCGGTTATATAATAGGATCTGGGATCGGACGAAGGTTTCCAAATCCCCTTGGCCTATAGGGGGGTTCTCTTTCAGGGAAGAGGTCTTGACGAAGATAAGGAGGAAAGGGTTGAAAAGGATACATTTAGTGGGGGTTTCTGGAATAGGGATGAGCGCAATAGCTAAGATACTCATAGAAGAGGGGTTCCATGTCACGGGATCCGCTGACAAGAGGAACGAGCTTGTAGACTCCCTCGAAGAGATGGGCCTCGAGTTCTTCCTCGGGCATAGGCCGGAGAACGTCATCGGTGCCGACCTCGTCGTCAGGACGGCGGCGGTTAAACCGGATAACCCGGAGATAGTGAAGGCCAGGGAGCTTGGGATAGAAACGATAAAATACGCCCAAATGCTTGGGAGGATCATGGAGGGGAAGAAGGGGATAGCCGTTGCCGGGACCCATGGGAAGACTACAACTTCCGCCCTGATATCCCTCATACTTATAAACGCAGGGCTCGATCCTACGGTGGTTGTGGGAGGGGAGATAGTGGAACTCGGGACGAATGGGAGAAGGGGAAGGGGCGAATTCATGGTTGCCGAAGCATGCGAGTTCGATGGCTCCTTCCTAAACCTCTCCCCCTTGATAGCGGTGGTGACGAACGTGGAGGCCGATCACCTCGACTGGTATCCATCCCTATTCGCCATAAAGGTCGCCTTTAGGGAGTTCATGCTAAAGGTCCCGGAAAAGGAAGGCCTTATAATAGCATGTATGGACAGCCCGAACCTTAAGGAGATCCTGCCAACAGTCGATAGGAGGAAGAGGACATATGGCTTGTCCATGGATGCCGAATGGACTGCCGAGAGGATAAGGTTCGATCCGGATGGGGTATCGTTCGTTGCGAAGCATAAGGGGGAGGAGATCGGCGAGTTCTCAGTTGCCGCCTTCGGCATACATAACGTCTATAACTCCCTCGCCGCAATAGCTACCTCGTGGGAAGTGGGGATAGATATGGAGGTCGTCAGGAGGACTTTGAGCTCATATAAGGGGGTTAAGAGGAGGTTCGAGCTCGTAGGATACTGCAAAGGCATAACCATAATAGACGATTACGCACACCATCCCACCGAGATAAAGGCGACGATAGAAGCGGCGAGGAAGAGGTTCTCGCGTAGGATATGGTGTGTCTTCCAACCACACCTTTTCAGCAGAACGAAATACCTCCTGGAGGAGTTCTCGGAATCCTTCTATGGGGCCGATAAGGTCGTGATAACCGAGATATATGGGGCGAGGGAGGAGGGAGGATGGGACGTAAATGGAGAGGATCTCGCCAGGAGCATCTCGGCCAAGGGGGTCGACGTCGTATACATACCGAGGTTGGAGGACGTCCCGGAATACCTCCTCGATAACTGCAGGCCCGGCGATATCGTCATGACCATAGGGGCTGGGAACGTGGACGTGGTGGCGAGGAGGTTAAAGGAGCTCCTCGATGGGAGGTGATCCCATGGAATACGACGAGGACCTCATTTCCCTTATAGAGGCGGCGTCGGACGAGAGATGCGATGAGTGCGTGGGGAGGGTTCCGGATAGAAGGGATCTCGTTACCTACGTGACGGGCCCGGGGGGTAGGCCTATGCCGATCCTGAAAACGCTTCAGAGCACTATGTGCAAGATGAACTGCCTCTACTGCGCCACCAGGAGGGATAGGGATGTAAGGAGGAGGAGCATGAACCCGGATGAGCTCGCATCCCTCTTCCATGAACTCCTCTCACATGGGCTCGTCGAGGGGATATTCCTTAGCTCTGGGATAGTCGGGGATAGCGACAGGACGATGGAGAGGATCGTGGAGACGGCGAGGATAATAAGGAAGAGATATGGGTTCAAGGGCTATATACACCTAAAGATAATGCCCGGGGCAAGCGATGCCGCGATAGAAGATGCCATATCGCTCGCCACAAGGGTTTCCGTCAACATAGAGGCCCCGAACCGGATGAGGCTCTCTAAAATAGCCCCTGAGAAGGATTTCGACATCTCCATCCAGACCATTAGGAGGGCGAGGAAGCTCATAATGGAATCGGGACTCCAGGTAAGCCAGACGACCCAGCTCGTCGTCGGGGCAGCGGGGGAAACGGACCGCGAGATCCTCGAGTCCATAGGGCGCCTCTACAAGGAGCTTGGGGTATCGAGGACATACTTCAGCGGGTTCAGGCCCGTCCCCGATACCCCTCTCGATAACCTCCCACCGGCCGATCCGAGGAGGATCGCCAGGCTTTACCAGGCCGACTTCCTCATAAGGAGATATGGATTCGAGGTGGAGGAAATACCGTTGGAAGACGATGGAAACCTATCCTTAGGGATCGATCCGAAGATGAAATGGGCTATCTCTCATCCGGAGTTCTTCCCCGTGGAGGTGAACACCGCCGATAGGGAGATCCTCCTCAAGGTCCCAGGGATAGGGCCTAAATCGGCATGGAAGATCCTGATGATGAGGAGGGAAGGAGGGATTAGAGGGTTGGAGGACTTAAAGCGAGCAGGGGTCTGGATCCAGAGGGCATCTGGATTTATAACGATAAACGGAAGGCGTCCCCTATCCCAACTCTCCCTCGATATATGAGGATCTGCGCCGGATCCCTCCTAATCATCTTCCTTCCCCTCTTCAACTGCTCCGGCATCTCGGAGAGGAAGGGGACCGAGTTCTCGGGGAGAAGGGCTTTCGATCACCTAATCGCCCAGTGTAACTTCGGGCCGAGATATCCCGGGTCTCCAGGACATAAGCTGGCGGAAGGATATTTAAGCTCCGAGCTCGGGAGGTGGTGCGATGAGATCCACCTCCAAAGGTTTAAGGCGAAGACATCCTCCGGAAAGGAGATCGAGTTAGTTAATATAATCGGGGTTATAAATCCGAGAAGGCCTATCATTGGGAAGGCAAAGACGATCTTAATATGTGCTCACTGGGATACACGCCCCTTTGCGGAGATGGAAAAGAATTCTAAGGAAACCCCGATACTCGGCGCCAACGATGGGGCATCGGGGGTCGCCGTCCTCCTCGAGCTCGCCAGGGTCCTTTCATCCTCTCGACCGAAGGCGAGGGTGCTCTTCGCACTCTTCGATGGAGAGGATTACGGGATGGATACAAGGGATATGTTCCTCGGCTCGAGATATTTCGCCAAGAAATTTTGGAAATACAAGCCGGATCTCGGGATATTGCTGGATATGGTTGGGGATAAGGACCTCGATATCTACATAGAGGAGAACTCTTGGGCGGCCGCCCCGGAGCTCGTGGATCTCGTATGGGGGGTAGCGGAGGAGCTCGGGATATCGGCTTTCCATAGGAGCGTAAAATACAGGATAATTGACGACCATATCCCCCTGATAGAGGCTGGGGTGAAATGCATAGACGTCATAGATTTCGATTATCCTCACTGGCATACCACGAGGGATACCCCGGACAAATGTTCTCCCGATAGCCTTAAGGCCATAGGGGATGTGGTTCTAAAGGCGATTCGAAGGATAGGGGCTGAAAAATGAGGCCTGCATATGCCCGGAAGGAGGGGTTTTATGGGTATATTGGTGAGATGGCTCCTCAATGCCATTGCGTTGTTCGCGACGGCTTATATCCTGAAGGATAAGGGGTTCGTCCTCCAGGATGGTTTCTTCACGGCGCTCAAGGCTTCCTTCGTAATGGGCATAATAAATGCGACCATAAGGCCTATAATCCTCTTCTTCACGGTCCCGATAAACCTTTTGACCCTCGGCCTTTTCACCTTCGTCGTGAACGCCATGATGTTATATCTGACCTCCTGGATCATCTCGGACTTCCAGATAAAGAACGTATGGGCTGCCCTTATCGGGTCCATCCTCATCTCCCTCATAAGCACGGCGCTGAGCCTGGTCGTCAGGAGGTGAAACGAAGGGGGTGGGCGACGCAGCCGGGTTGGCCAGCACGCTCCCTTGACATATGCCCTATTTTGCATTATCATGGTTATAAAGAGAATCGTTCGGGGAGTTGAGATGGGGATTAAAGCTTTTGGAATCCTTTCGATCCTCTTAGCGGTTACCTCCATATACGGATGTGGGGGTAAGGAGCCCAATCCGCTTCTTCCTGAAGGGAACGTGGAGAAGGTGGGCGAGATAGATGTTGGGGAGGATCCCACGTGCTTAGCCATTTCCCCGGATGGGAAGTCCCTTGCGATCGCCATTCCTGGGGAGTTGAAGATCTATCGGATGGATACGTTAAGGCTATCAAGGCTTATAAAAGGGGTTTGGGCATATTGCCTTTCATTCATGGGAGATGGATCGCTCCTGGTCGGGAAGGACAACGGGACCGTCGACCTCTTCGATCCCGTCAAATGGACAAGGGTTAAGACGTTTGGGAAGCATGAAGGCATAGTCTACGCCATCGCTTCATCGGAGGATGGGAAGCTCGTCGCATCGGGAGGGACGGATGGCATCGTATATCTTTTCGATTCCATGCTATCGAAGAGGCTTGCGGAGATGAAACACCTTCTCGGCACTCCTGTTACATCCCTCCTCTTTTCCCCCGATGGGAAGCTCCTCATATCGGGAGGGGCGGACGGGAAGATAAAGCTATGGGATTTGGAGGGGAGGGAGATGAAAGCGGCCGTCGCACATCCCGGAGGCGTGGTAGGCCTCTTCTACCTTCCCGACGAGGATCTCCTTATATCCGGCGGGATGGACGGATCCGTAGCCATATGGAATCCCAAGACCCTTGGGGAGATAAGGAGGGTTTACAAGGGGAGTTCCTCGGTTCTCCATATATCCATATCCTATGCCGGCAAGTTCCTCGCCCTCGGCACATCGGATGGGAAGGCGAGGCTCATCGAGGTGGGGAGCTGGAACGAGATAGCTTCCGTGGATCTGCCAAGGCCGGCTACGGCATTGGCCCTATCCCCGGATGGGAGGAGGATGGCGGTGGGGGATGGGTTCGGCTCCGTCCTCATCTGGGACACCCATTCCATAAGGCCGGATAGGACCATAAGCTGTGGAAGCCATGTCAGCGCCCTCGCCTTCTCCCCGGATGGAACCCTCCTCCTCTCCGGAGGGGATGACGGAGGCATCAGGGTATGGAGCTGCTCGAAATGGGAGGAGATAAGGCGCTCGTGGGAACATTCCGCCAGGATCTCGTCCCTGGCCATCTCTCCGGACTCGAGATATCTCGCATCGGGAAGCTGGGACGGGACGGCGAGGATATGGAAGTTGCAAACCCTCGAGGTCTTATACGTCCTGAAGCACAACGCATGGGTTTCCTCTGTCTCCTTCTCCCAGGACGGGCTTTACCTGGCAACGGGCAGTGGGGATGGAACCATAAAGGTATGGAGCGTAGGGACGGGGAAGATGGTTCGAGCCTTCAAGGTTGGGACGAGGAGATCCGTTGCGGCCTTCTCCCCAAAACAGAAGATCCTCGCCGGAGGAGGCGATGGAGGGAGGATCTCCGTATGGAGTTCCACAACATGGAGCGCCGTAAAATCCTTAGATCCAGGGGTGGATGCAGCGCCTCTCTCTATCTCCTTCTCCACGGATGGGAAGCTCTTAGGATCCGGATACGAGGACGGCTACATAAGGATATGGGATGTTGGAAGTGATGCGCTTTCTACCTCGATTAAGGCATACATAACTCCCCTCAATAACGTGCTTATCTCTGGAAAATACGCCATCGCATCCGGGGAGAGGAATAGAAAGGTTACGATTTGGGATGTATCAACGGGAGAATTGAAGCGGATAGTGCCGGGTCAGGATTGGGTGGGGGCTTTGGCTGTTTCGCCGGATGGGAAGACCCTTGTCGTTGGCATGTTCAATGGAATGGCGAACATATGGAGTTTGAGGTAAAGGAGGTGGATATCATGGGATTTCGGATTTCGAATAAGATGGCTTATATAATCGCAATGGTATCCTTCGTCCTCCTCGTCCTCCTTTCAGGGTGTGGGGGCTCCGGGAACAAATCCAATCCCACTATCCCACCTCTGAACTTGGGGAAGATAGCCGGCCAGGTAATAGTAAACGGCGAACCGAGGGAAGGTGTGGAGGTCTTGATATCGGGCTCCAATAGAATGGCCTCTACAAACGATGCCGGGTATTTCGTCCTCAACGACCTCCCATTCGGGACATATAAGCTGGAGGTCAGGCATCCCGGCTATGAGGTGTTCTCGAAGGATGTCGTGGTGAAGCCGGGAAAGGTGGTATATCTCGGTAAGATAGAGCTCAAACCCCTCTCCACGATAAAGGGCCAGGTGACCTTTTATGGACAGGAGAACTTCTCCGGGACGGTTGTAGAGCTTGTGGAACTGAAGATGGTGGAGGTGACGGACAGGGCGGGGAACTTCTCCTTCCAGGTCCCCGAAGGCGAATACACCCTGAGGATAACCAGGGAGGGGTTTAGGGAGAAGGAGGTCAAGGTGAAGGCGGTTAGTGGATCGGTCGTTCAACTCCCAATAATAAGGATCGTGTCGGAGAAAGGGTCGGGGGTCAGGCCGGAGCCGGACGATAGCATATTCGTCGGGGAGAACCCTTTTGCCGTCCCAAAGGTCCATGTGGTCAAATTCTACTTCTCGGACGATGCCGTTGCCAAGCTTAGGGCCCAGAACAACATGAACGCTCCGAGGATAGACGTTCCCGGGAAGATGATAATAGACGACGAGGTATTCGACAACGTCGCCGTCCACCTTCGCGGCGGTATAGGGAGCTTCAGGACCTTCGACGACAAGCCCGGGCTTATGGTGGATCTGAACAAGTTCGCCCCTGGGCAGAGGTATAGGGGGCTTGCAAAGCTCAGCTTCCATAATTCGGTCCAAGACCCATCCTATATATGCGAATACATAGGCTACTACATGTGGAGGCTTGCCGGGATACCGGCTCCCGAAATTACGTGGGCCAAGGTATACATAAACGACAGGTATAAGGGGCTCTACTACATCAAAGAGGCTGTGGACAAGGATTTCCTGAAGAGATGGTTCTACAATCCGAACGGGAACCTTTATAAAGCCGTGATCGGGCCTTCGAGCGATTTCAACTCCGGCCCCTCCGCCTGGGAGCTCCATACGAACGTCAACACGGGGGATAAATCGGACCTCGTAGAGGTCGCGAACGTCGTGAACAGGGCATCCACACCACAGCAGCTCATGGACATAATATGGGACTACGTGGATCAGGATAACTACATAACGAACTGGGCGATGGAGGATTTGACGAACCACTGGGATGGATACGTCCAGCAGTCGTGGAACAACAACCTTTATATCTATCACGATCCCATGACGAACAAGTTCTTCATAATCCCCCATGGGGCAGACCAATTGTTCCAGGGATCCGGAAGGCCGGCCCTTAGAACCCCCGTTGCTTCGAGGCTTTATCAGGATCCGAGGTTCAGGGAGATGCTCAAGGCAAGGAGGCTGGAGATACTGAGGACAATCTGGGATGCCGAGAAGCTCTGCGCGAAGATAGACGAGGTGAGGAACGCCTTGAGGAAGGATGCCCCGGCCGAGATAAACGCCGGAGAAGGTAGGGCTCGGGATATAAAGAACTTCATAAGGAGCAGGCCATCCTATGCAATGAACTGGCCTTGAGAAAAGGGGAAAGGATATGAAGGTTGTAGGGCTCGAGCTCGTCGGGGATAAGAGGAAAGCCGTTGGGATATATTGGGGCGATGGAAGGCTCCTGGATCTCTCCAGGGCCCTCAGGATCTTCATGATGGCTAAGGGGAGGGAAGATCCGGGCCATGTCGAGAGCCCTCAAGATGCGATATCCCGTGGCTTCCTCGATATCGGCCTTCTCTCCGATCTCCTATCGTTCGTAGATGCGCATCGGCTTTACGAAGATCTCCTCGTCCGCGATCCAAAGCTCCTTGCCCCGATACCATATCCGTCTAAGGTGATAGCCCTTGGAAGGAACTACGCAAGCCATGCGAAGGAGATGGGACATGAGATCCCTAAAGAGCCGATAATATTTCAGAAGGCATCCTCCTCCATCGTAGGGCCGGAGGAGCCAGTGATATACCACAGAGGCCTGACGAGGATAGACCATGAGGTGGAGCTCGCCGTCGTCATAGGGAAGACATGCAGGCATGTCATGGAGGATGAAGCATTAAGCTACGTCGCCGGATATACGGTCCTAAACGACGTCACGGCGAGGGATATGCAGGCTTCGGATATAGAATCCAAATTGCCTTGGTTCAGGTCGAAAAGCTTCGACACCTTCTGTCCAATAGGGCCATGCATAACCCTCCCGGACGAGATACCGGATCCGCAATCGCTCGATCTCTCGATGATGGTGAACGGGGAGGTTAGGCAAAAGGCCAACACGTCCGAGATGATATTCCCGGTCTCATCCTTGATCTCTTACATATCCTCCATCATGACCCTTTACCCAGGCGATATAATAGCCACTGGAACCCCCGATGGCATAGGCCCGGTGTTCCCCGGGGATATAATGGAGGCATATGTTGAGAGGATAGGGGTTCTGAGGAACCCGGTCGTCGAGGAAGATCGATTATGCAAAGGGCCTGGATAGAGGTGGATCTGAGGGCCATAAGGGAGAACGTGGCCTCCATCAGGAGGTTCGTAGGGGGAAGGGGGATAATAGCGGTCATAAAGTCGAACGCCTATGGGCATGGGCTCCTCCAGGTAGCTAAGGCGTTGGAAGGGGAGGAAGGGGTGAGATACCTCGGGGTGGCATCCGTCGAGGAGGCTGTTTCCTTAAAGGAGAATGGGATATCTACACCGATACTCGTCATGGGTCCATCCCTCCCATGCGATGCCTCGGAGATAGTGGAAAGAGGGTTGGTCCAGATGGTCGACAGCATCGACCTCGCATATAACCTCTCCAAGGAGGCGCAAAGAAGGGGCAAGGAGGTGGAGGTCCATCTGAAGGTGGATACGGGGATGGGGAGGATGGGGGTCCTGGTGGAGGATCTCGGAGGGTTCCTAAAGGAGATAAGGAGGCTGGACCGGGTGAGGATAGGGGGTGTGGCAACCCATTTCTCACGTGCCGAGGATCCGGAATGCGAGGTGACGAGGATGCAGATATCGAGGATGAGGACGATGCTTCGGATATTAGAGGACATGGGGATGGGCGCGACCCCATGGCATGCCGCAAACAGCGCCGCCATAACCTCGATCCCGGAATCCCTCGGGGATATGGTGAGGCCCGGACTCCTAATATACGGGATCCCTCCATTTAGGGGATCGCGTTCCTACCCCCCTTTAACCCCGGCCCTCTCCCTGAAATCGACGTTGTCCCAAATAAAGGAGCTTCCGGAAGGGCATCCGATAAGCTATGGGGCGACCTTCGTCCTGAAGAGAAGGTCGAGGGTCGGGATTGTGACGATAGGATATGGGGATGGATATCCGAGGTCCGCATCGAACAAGGCGATGGTCCTGATAAGGGGGAGGAGGGTCCCAGTCATAGGGATGGTATGCATGGACCAGATCATAGTGGATTTGACGGACCTTCCAGAAGCATCCATAGGGGATGAGGTGGTCCTGATAGGATCGCAAGGTGGGGAGAGGATAGATGTGTGGGATCTGGCATCGTGGAGCGGAAGGATAGCGCACGAGGTGGTCTCGAGCTTAAACTGCAGGCTTCCAAGGGTTTTTAAGGAGTGATGGCTAAGGGAGCAAAGAGCAAGGAGCATGGAGCAGAACCTTGGGGATGGGAGGAATGCCCAACATGGTTGGGCTCCTACCCCTCTCTTGGCGGAGGAGCCAGCACGTTGAACGTTCCAACGTTACAAGGGGGTAGCAGGCCAATCGCATTGGCCGTATGGTGATGGCTAAGGGAGCAAAGAGCAAGGAGCATGGAGCAGAACCTTGGGGATGGGAGGAATGCCCAACATGGTTGGGCTCCTACCCCTCTTGGCGGAGGAGCCAGCACGTTGAACGTTCAAACGTTCATTACACAAGGGGGTAGCAGGCCAATCATATTGGCCGTATGGTGATGGCTAAGGGAGCAAAGAGCAAGGAGCATGGAGCAGAATCTTGGGAATGGGAGGAATGCCCAACATGGTTGGGCTCCTACCCCTGTAGGCTTCCAAGGGTTTTTAAGGAGTAGAGGGATATGAAGCTTATAGGGGATGATATGTGCTTCGCATGCGGGAAAGGGAACCCGATAGGCCTTAAGCTCTCCTTCGAGGAAGTGGATGGGAAGGCGAGGGCGTCCTTTATCTCCCTTGAGGAACACAGCGGATACGTCGGGATCGTCCATGGAGGAATAATAACGACGTTGCTCGACGAAGCAATGGCCTATGCATGCATTATGAAGGGGATAGGGGCGGTGACGGCGGAGATAAGGGTTAGGTTCAGGAATCCGGCCTCTCCTGGTGAGAGGATAGAGGTGGAGGGGGAGGTAGTGGGGAGGAAGGGGAAGGTCGTATTGGCTAAGGCTAAAGCATATCGCCCCGATGGGACGCCGATAGCCGAGGGGGAAGGGAAGCTTATAGAGATGGAGGGATTCGAATGGAAAGGAGGTTGAGGCTTTTAACCCTTATCCTCATCTCCATCGCCTCCTCGATATGCTGTTCCCGAGAGGAGGTCGTTACCTCGAACCCAAATCCCACGAGGTTCCTGATGATAACGGGGAACGTGGTGGGCGAGGGGAAGGGGCTTTATGGAGCGACCGTCTCCCTGCCGCTCCTCAATATATCCACGGTTACGGATAGATCCGGGAACTTCTCCATCCTGATCCTTCCCGTCGTGGACGAGACGGGGAAAGGATCCGGGATGAAGTTCGAGCTCGTATTCAGGAAGAAGGGGTATAAGGAGGAGCGGAGGATTGTGGATCTCGGAAGGACGGGAACGGTGAGCGTGGGAACCGTGACCTTGATCCCTACCGGATCCGTATCCGGACGTATCTTCGTAAAGGGAGGGGGAAGCTATAGCGGGATCAAGGTCGGGATAGAGGGGACGAGGATAACGACGGATGTCGAGGATAACGGAAGCTTCTTCCTCTCCGACGTCCCTCCAGGATCCCAGACCCTTCTCGTATACGGCGAAGGGGTCCTGGAGAGGAGGATCTCGGTCTACGTGAGGAGCAAGGCCACGACGTTCGTCCCGGACATAGTCATCCCTCCAAGGCCTTTGCTATCCATCCCGAATATGGTGAATCCGTTTATAAACGACCTCGGGTATATAGTCGGATGGATAGTTTTAGGGCCGATAACCGACGCAGGAACGCCAACCACAGCTATAAATAGGGATTTCATAAAGGAATCCGGATATGGGGAAGAAGGGGGGATAAGGCCTAACATCGGCGAGAGGATGAGGATCAAGGATATAGATTTTACATGGGAATACCTGAACTTCTGGGACCTTCAGGCAGAGGGGACAATACCTATAGGGGGATCCGTAGCCCCTGGGGTATGTGGAAGGGAGCTATCCTTGTGGAAGGCGAACAACGCCGTGGCATACGGGGCTGTTTATGCCCTATGGAAGAGGGATGCGGATGTCACATTCCTTATAGGATATGACGACTTAGCAGCCCTTTACGTGAACAGGCAGAGGATAATATATGGAAAGAGTCCTAAGTTCTGGTTCCCGGACTCGGATAAGGGGAAGATAAGCGTGAAGGGAGGGGCATGGAACGTTATAGTATGGAAGTTATGTAACTCGACGGGGGATTGGGGGATATCGGTTCGATGCGACCCAATGCCTGACATGGTTACCCCGATAAGGCCTGGGGGATTATAAGGAGGTGGGAATAAGGGAAATGACGAAGACATATGAGGAGATAAACGAGAAGATAAAGGAAGGGAAGGCCGTTGTCGTGACGGCGGAGGAGCTTATAAGGATGGTAGAGGAGAAAGGCCTGAAGAAGGCCGCCGAGGAGGTCGATGTCGTAACGACCGGGACGTTTGGGATCATGTGTTCCTCGGGTGCATTTATAAACCTTGGACATAGCAAGCCCAGGATAAAGATCCAGAAGGCATGGCTTAACGATGTAAACGCATACGCGGGCCTCGCCGCAACCGATATATACATAGGGGCGACGGAACTCCCCGACTACGATCCCTTGAACACCAAGCATCCTGGGGAGTTCAGGTATGGTGGCGGCCATGTGATACAGGATCTCGTTGCGGGGAAGGATGTGAGGCTTAGGGCGATAGCATACGGGACGGATTGCTATCCGAGGAGGGAGCTCGATACATATATAAACCTGAGGACGGTCGGGGATGCATTCCTCTTCTGCCCGAGGAACGCATATCAGAACTACAATTGTGCTGTGAACCTATCTAACAGGACGATATACACATATATGGGGATTCTAAAGCCGAACTTAGGGAATGCTACGTATTCCAGCGCCGGACAGCTCTCACCGCTTCTTAAGGATCCATACTTCAAGACGATAGGTGTAGGGACGAGGATATTCTTAGGAGGAGGGGTTGGGTATGTCGTCTGGCATGGGACCCAACACAATCCCGATGTTCCGAGGACGGAGAAGGGGATACCGAAGATGCCCGCCGGGACCATGGCCGTCATAGGGGACCTGAAGGGGATGAGCCCGAGGTGGCTTGTAGGGGTCTCGATCCTCGGATATGGCGCAAGCATGATGGTGGGGATTGGGGTTCCGATACCGATCTTGGACGAAGAGATATGCGAGTATGCGGCAGCAAGGGACGAGGACATATGGACCCAGGTCGTAGATTACAGCAGAGCGTATCCGGAAGGGATACAAGAGAGCCTGGGGGAGGTAAACTACGCCCAGCTTAAAAGCGGGATGATAAGGGTCATGGGGAAGGACGTCCCGACATCTTCCCTCTCAAGCTATGCAAGGGCGAGGGAGATAGCAGAGATATTGAAGGAATGGATAGCAAGCGGGCGTTTCCTCCTTGGAAAACCCGTGCAGCCGCTTCCAGGCCCGAAAACCAACTTCCCCTCTTAGGAGGAGATCGAGTTGAGGCACCTGATATATCTCCTTCCGATCTTTATAGCCATGGGATGTAGGGGATCCAGGTCTAAGGAGGTTGTCGTCGCTTCCGGGACGATCGAGGCGAGGGAGGTGGAGATCTCATCCAGGATAGCCGGCAAGGTTGAGTTCCTCGGGATATCGGAGGGGGAGGAGGTAAAGGAAGGGCAGGTGATAGCGAGGATAGATGTGAAGGAAATCCGCTTGCAGCTCGAACAGGCGAGGGCGAGCGAAGCGATAGCCAGGACGAAGCTCGAGCAGGCCAAGATGCTAAGGGAGCTTACAAAGAAACAGGTTGAGCTGCAGATAAAGCAAGCCGAGGCCGGGCTCGAAGCCGCAATTGCGAGGTTTCACCAAGCTAAGGAGCTCCTCCTCCTTCAGAGGAGCCAGCTTAAGCCGACGTTGGATGGGGCGGAAGCAGCGCTCGTCCAGGCGGAGAAGAGGTTAGAGGCGTTGAGGAAGGGGGCGAGGGATGAGGAGAAGGAGGTGGCGAGGGCTGCGAACCTCCAAGCCAAGGCCGCCATGGATGCGGCCGAGAAGGACTTAGAGAGGATGAGGAAGCTTTTCGAGGCCGGGGCGATATCGAAGCAGCAGTTGGAAGGCGCCGAAACCAGGTTCCTCATCGCTAAATATCAATACGAGTCATCGAGCCAATCCCTGAACCTCGTCTTGAAAGGCCCAAGGGAGGAGGAGATAGAGGCGGCCATGGCGGCTGTGAGGAGCGCGGAGGCCGCATTGGCATTGGCCAAAAGCTCTGAGATCCAGGATAAGATAAGGGAAGCGGATCTCGATCTCGCCAAGGCAAACCTATCCTCGGCAAGGGAGTCGCTCGAGATGGCCAGGACCGGAACCATCCAGATATCTTTGAAGGAGAAAGATATAGAGGCAGCGGCATCGCAGCTCGCACAGGCTAAGGCCAACGTCTCCTTGTTAGAAACCCAGATATCGAACTCGATAATAAGGTCCCCTATCGGAGGGATCGTCACATCGAAGGTGGTGGAGGAAGGGGAGAACGTCCTCCCCAGCACCCCTATAGCCGTCGTATCGGACCTCTCCAAGGTATATGTTAAGGTATACCTGAGCCCCCTGGAGATAGGGAGGATAAGGATTGGGGATAGGGTTATGGTGTCGGTCGATTCGGCTCCCGGAAGGAAGTTCCCAGGAAGGATAGCTTATATATCCTCTAAGGCGGAGTTCACCCCTAAGAACATACAGACGAAGGAGGAGAGGAGGAGGCTTGTATTCGCCGTTAAGGTGGAGATAGACAATCCGGAGGGGATTCTGAAGCCTGGGATGCCGGCGGACGTCGAGATCCGCCTTCTTCCCCTTTGAAAAGAAGGGATGGGCGATGGAATCGGCGATCTACACGGAAGATCTCCATAAGGAGTTCGGGGATATCGTTGCCCTCGAGGGCATAAGCTTCTCCGTAAGGAAAGGGGAGGTGTTCGGGCTCGTCGGTCCCGATGGATCCGGAAAGAGCACGCTCATAAGGATACTGGCCGGGATATTGGAACCATCCTCCGGGATCGCCTTCGTATGCGGGTTCGACCTCCGGAAGGATAGGAGGGAGATAAGGAGGAGGATAGGGTATATGTCCCAAAACCTGACCATATACCCGGATCTCACCGTAATCGAAAACATAAGGTTCTTTGCCGGATTACACGGGCTATCCGGGAAGGAGATGAGGGATAGGGCCGAGATGTTATTGGAGATGGCCAGGCTTTCAAAGGATGTGGATAGGAAGGCCTATGAGCTATCCGGGGGGATGAAACAGAAGCTCATGCTGGCATGTGCGCTCATCCATATACCGGAACTCGTGCTTTTGGACGAGCCCACGACCGGGGTGGACATCGCATCGAGGAAGGAGCTGTGGGAGATCGTCCGCGGACTTCCCGGATATGGGACGACGGTCCTTATGAGCACATCATACATGGACGAGGCGGAGAGGTTCACGAGGGTTGGATTCATGTATAAGGGGAAGATGATATCGTGCGATACGCCCTCGAATATGAGGGAGGGTGTTGAGGCACATCTCTACGAACTGGTTCCATCCTCCATGAGGGCGGCAAGGGCTATCCTGGATGCGGTTGGAAGGATAAAAGGGGTCCTCTCGACCCAAATGCTTGGCGATAGGATAAGGATACTCGCGGATTCGAACGTAAAAGCCGAGGATCTGAAGGGGATGCTCTCCCCATTCGGAATAAGGTCGTTTGAAAGATCGAGGATCTCCATGGAGGAGATATTCGTCTCGATGATTCGAGGGAAGGGGTGAAACGGTTTGGCCGATTTGGAGATCATCTTCGAGCCCGATGGGAAAAGGATCAGGGTCCCAAAGGGGAGCAAAATCCTTGAAGCGGCGATCTCGGCAGGGATAGGGATCGAGACCCCTTGTGGTGGGATGGGGATATGTGGGAAATGCAAGGTTAAGCTGACGAAGGGCGCTCCACCACCGAGTTCGGATGAGCTCTTCCTCCTATCGGAGCAGGAGATAGAAGATGGGATAAGGCTTGCATGCAGATGTGAGCTCCATAAGGACGCCGTGGTCCTGATACCGGAGGGCTCGAGGGCCTTGTTCCACAGGATACTCGTTTCGGGAAGGGGAAGGGACGTTGGGCTATCCCCTAACGTCAGGAAGGTATTCGTCGAGCTATCGAAGGCCTCATCATCTGTCCGCAGGAGCGAAGTGGATCTCTTCCTCGACGAGCTGAAGGATAAAGTCGGGATGAGGCCAAAGGTCGAGTTAGGGGCCCTGAGGAGGATTCCAAGGGCCCTGAAGGAAGGGAAGGGAGCGGCCACGGCGGTTTTGGTTGGGGACGATCTCGTGGATGTGAAACCCGGGGATAGGCCCGCCGGATGTTATGGGATGGCTTTCGACATAGGGACGACGACGATAGTCGGATATCTCCTCGATCTCGAGAGGGGGGTTGAGCTCTCCCATGGATCGAGGATGAACCCGCAGATCGCTTATGGAGACGACGTCATATCGAGGATAAGGTATGTTATGGAGAAGGAGGATGGGCTTGAGACCTTACACGATGCGGTCATAGGCGCCGTAAACTCGATAGTAGAGGAGGTATGCAAAGGGGTTGGGGTGGATCCAAAGGATGTATACGAGATGACGGTGGTTGGGAATACGTGCATGACACATCTCTTCCTCGGCGTGGATCCATCCTCCTTGGGCCATGCACCCTATGTCCCCGAGTTCCACGGGCCGGCCTTCGTTCCCGCTACCGACCTCGGGATAAGGATCGGGGAAGGAGGGAAGATATACGTCCTCCCGAACATAGCCGGGTTCGTGGGGGCCGATACCGTTGGCCTAATCCTCTCCCACCTCTGCGACGAGGAGGAGAGCCCGAGGATGGCAATAGACATAGGGACGAACGGCGAGGTAGTGGTGAGGGTCGGGGATAGGATCCTCGCGTGCTCCGCCGCAGCGGGCCCTGCGTTCGAGGGCGCCAGGATAAGCTCTGGGATGAGGGGGGCGGCTGGGGCCATAGCCCATTTCTCGGTTAACGGAGGGATAAGGTATAGGACCATCGGCGATATCCCCCCAATAGGCATATGCGGATCGGGACTCATAGACATAGTCTCGGAGCTTTTGAAGCTCGGGATCTTGGACACCACGGGGAGGATCCTATCCCCGGACGAGCTCCCAGATCTCGAGCCATCCCTTAAGGATAGGGTTGGCTCGGTCGACGGGGAAAGGTGCTTCGTAGTGGTCCTTCCCGAGGAATCGGGACATGGGAGGGCTATAACCTTGCTACAAAGGGACATAAGGGAGTTTCAGCTCGCCAAGGGTTCTATAAGGGCCGCTACGAACGTCTTGATGAAGATGGCCGGGATCGAGGAGAAGGACATATCGAACCTTTACCTCGCTGGAGCCTTTGGGACATATATAGATAAGAGGAGCGCCGTTTCCGTCGGACTCCTCCCACCTATACCCCTTGAGAGGATAGAAGGGGTTGGAAATGCAGCGGGAACTGGTGCGAAGCTGGCCCTCCTCTCCATAGAGGAGAGGAAGAGGGCCGAGAAGATCGCCTCCTCTACCCAACATGTAGAGCTTGCCCTCAATCCCTCATATCAGGAGGAGTTCATGGAGACAATGCTTTTCCCGAATCTATAGTGGGATCCCGAATACCTCCCTCAGGACTTCCGCAACCCCGTCCTCCTCGGCGGATGGGGCTATGAGCTTTGCCGCCTTTTTGACCTCGATGGGGGAGTTCTTCATAGCCACGCCCATGCCCGCATACTCTATCATCTCTATGTCGTTGTAGCTATCGCCGAACGCGATGATATCCTCCCTCCTTATCCCCATCATCTCCACAATGGCCTTGAGCGCCGATCCCTTCGATGCTTTTGGGTTCATGAACTCGAGGTATTCGGGCTTGCTCTTCGTCACGTAAAGCCTGCCCTTGTATCTGGCCTCCATGTCCGGAAGGATCTCGTCTATAAGGGATGGATCGGAAATTATGACGAGCTTTGTGGGCGACATGCCGTCGAATATGCGGAGGGATCCAACGGGTATCATGGTCACAGAGGATCTATAAGCATAAAGCTTTCCCCATTCCGTCTCCCTGGCCACATAGAGCTTATCATCGAGATAATAGTTCAGGTGAAGGCCCTCCTTCTCTGCAAACCTCACTATCTCCATGGCGAGCTCCGGAGGGAGGGGGATATGAAGGATGGGGGTGTCCGAGCGGAGATCCTTTATCATCGCCCCATTATAAGAGATCATAGGCCCTTTTAGGTTTAGCTTCCTTGCGTATGGGACCATGGAGCGGTGCATCCTGCCGGATGCCAGGACGACCTCTACTCCCATCCTCTTTACGCTCACTATAGCCCTCTCGTTCCTCTCGCTTATCGTCAGATCGCCCCTTAAAAGCGTATCGTCGAGGTCTAAGGCGACAAGCTTATACACGATGCCTTCCTTCCCCCCTTCATAGATGTTTCACAACGATGCTCTCAAGGATATTGGCCACATCCTCGCATCTATCGGTGGTCGTCTCGGCAGATTCGTAGATCTCCTTCCATTTTATAAGGGATATGGGATCCTTCTCGTTCTCGAAAAGGTTTGAAATGGCCTCCCTTAGGATCCCGTCGACTTCGTTCTCGTAACTGTTTATCTCTATACAGTGATCCAGTATCCTTCTATAGTTCTTCCTGAGATTGGAGAGGGCGTCCACAGCCTTATATACTTGATTGACGGATAGGTAGATGCTTTCGGCCATCCTCTTTAAGTATGGTCCCGTGCCGAATATCTCGAAGAGCTTTGTCTCGGATATCCTATACAAGAACATCCTACCCGCCGTAGCTTCTATGAAGTCGAGTATATCGTCCAATCCATGGCTTAAGGAGAGGATATCCTCCCTATCGAACGGGGTTACAAATGTCCTGTTCAAATTGTCTATTATCTCATGTGTCGTTATATCCCCTTCCTTCTCGAGATCCACGAGCTTATCGAGCTCTTTCTGTGGATTTGTATAATCGAACACCATCTCCTTGAAGACCTGGGCGGCCTCGAGCACCCCCATAGCCTCCTTTTTGAAAAGATCGAAGAACCTCCTCTCCTTAGGGATTAATTCCACCATCTCCTTTTCCCCTCCTTCTCGAAACATCCATTGACTTCCTTAAGAACATGGAAGTATCAGATGCTAAGGCCTAAGCCATATAGTCAGGATAATGGTTATGATCGAGAACATCCCGGCGATTAGGATGCCGATGGTCCATTTGAAATGCGAATCGATCTTCCGGTCCATCCTCCTTATCTCCGCTAAGAGCTCCTCCCTGTAGCTATCCACCTTCTGATCCACCCTCCTTATCTCAGCTAAGAGCTCCTCCCTGTAGCTATCTACCTTCTGGTCTACCCTCCTTATCTCTGCTAAGAGCTCGTCCCTGTGTTCGTCCGACTTCCTGTCGAGGTTATCCATCCTTGCCTCGAGCCTGTCCATCCTCGTCTCGAACCTATCCATCCTCGATGGCAAGGTCTCGACAAGCCCCTCAAGTCGAGAAACCCTCTCCTCCATGCTTATCCCTGCCATTTTTGAATCATCCCCTTCCCAATGTCCTACGAAAAGGCTATTATTATCGCTATTATGCTGAGGATAAGGCTGATGAAGTAGAGTATGAGGACCGCCCTCCTCTGGCTCAGCCCCATCCCGAGCAACTTGTGATGTATGTGGTCCTTGCTCGAACTCCAGGCCGCAATCCCCTTCCTCAGCCTTCCTACGCATGCGACGAATACATCCGATATGGGTAGGCCTACGACGAGGACGGGCAGGATTATCGCCACGGCCGCCGTGCTTTTTAACGTCCCTATAACGCTTATAGATGATAGGGCGAACCCTAAGAAGTAAGCCCCGGAATCCCCCATGAAGATCTTCGCCGGATTGAAGTTATACCTCAGGAAGGCCAACGAGCCCCCGGCAAGGGCCGATGAGAGGACGGCGGCGAGGAGGGAGTGATCCTTCACCGTTATGCTCTGGGTGGCCTCGGCGAGCTTAAGGGATATGACGAGGAACGCGAGGGAGGATATGGAGGCGACGCCGGCGGCGAGGCCGTCCAGCCCATCTATGAAGTTAAAGCTGTTCGTTATCCCAACCATCCAGAGCAAGGTTAGGGCGATGGAAAGGGGGAGCCCAAATGCTATATAGCTACGATCGATTGGATCAGCGATCCCGTATATCCTAACCCCAACGGATATCGGGATCGATGCAGCGATGATCTGTCCGAGGAACTTCTGCCATGGCTTGAGGTCGAACTTATCGTCGAGGGATCCTATCGCCCATACGAGCACCATCCCGATGAGTATCCCGACGAGTTCGAGGAGCGTCCCGCCCCTTAGAAGGATCTCCCTTAGCTCGGTGGAGAGGGATGAGGTGAGGAGAAGCGAGAGGAGGAAGCCGAGGAGCATCGCCGTCCCTCCCCACCTCGTCACCGGCCTCGAATGTATCTTCCTCCCGCCCGTAGGCCTGTCTATAATCCCCAGGGATATGGAGATCTTCCTTATATAAGGGGTTATGAAAAGGGTCGTGGCGAAGGAGATGGCGAAGGCGAGCGCTATCTCCATCCTCATCCTCCCACCTCCTCTATCTCCCTGATCTTATCCAACCTCCTCTTATGCCTTCCCTCCAAGAAATCGGACCCAAGCCATACCCTGACTATCTCCATGGCGAGCTCCTTCCCAATAATCCTCCCACCGAGCGCAAGGACGTTGGCATCGTTATGCTCCCTGCTTAGCCTCGCCGTGAGCGTGTCGTGGCAAAGGGCAGCCCTTATCCCCTTAACCTTGTTCGCGGCTATCGAGCTCCCTATCCCCGTCCCGCAGATGACTATCCCCCTTTCCGCCTCCCCTTTCCTCACCATATTCGCCACCGCGATGGCGAAATCGGGGTAATCGTCGTCCTCGTCCAAGACGTAGGCGCCCACGTCTATTGGCTCATGGCCCATCTCCTTAAGCATAGGGATTAGGAGCCCTTTAAGCTCGAACCCGGCATGATCGCTTCCTATCGCTATCCTCACTTCCCTTCACCGCCTCCGATCCTCGCCAAAGCCCTTCCCCCTATGTCCCTCCTGTAGTGCATCCCCTCGAACCTTATCTTCCCAACGGCTTCATAAGACCTCCTTATGGCGGAAGGTATGTCCTCCCCCATCCCAACTACCCCTAAGACCCTCCCCCCCGAGGTCACGAGATCCCCATCCCTCCTCGACGTCCCGGCATGGAACACGATCACGTCCTCCATAGCGGATGCCTCCTCAACCCCGTATATCCTCTTCCCGACCTCGTAGCTTCCGGGATACCCTCCGGATGCCAGGACGACGCAAACGGCGGCCTTTTTATCCCAATCTATCCCCTTGCCCCTCAGCTTCCCATCTATACACGCCTCGATGAGATCCACGAGATCCGACCTCATCCTCGGGAAGATGGCTTGGGTCTCGGGATCCCCGAACCTCACGTTGAACTCGAGGACCATCGGCCCCCTCTCCGTTATCATCAGCCCACAATATAGGACCCCTACGAACCTCGTCCCCTTCCTCCCCATCCCTCGGACCGTCGGGATCATTATCCTCTCCAGGATATCCTTCTCGAGCTCAGGGGAAATGGCCGGCACGGGGGAATAGGCCCCCATTCCCCCCGTGTTCGGCCCGAGATCCCCATCATATGCCCTCTTATGGTCCTGGGAAGGGGCGAGGGGCAAAACGTTCTCCCCGTCGCACAGGGCTATCATCGATGCCTCCTCTCCCTCCAAGTATTCCTCCACGACGATCCTATCCCCGGAATGGCCGAAAACCCTCTCCACCATTATCATCCTTATCGCTTCCACGGCCTCCTCGACGCTCCTTGCCACTATAGATCCCTTCCCCGCTGCCTCCCCATCGGCCTTTACAACTATCGGAGCCCCCTTTCCCCTTACGTATTTCTCGGCATCGGACGGATCGGAGAATACCTCGAAATCGGCCGTTGGTATCCCAAAAGACCTCATGAACTCCTTGGCGAAGGCCTTGCTCCCTTCGAGCTTCGCGGCATCCATCGAAGGCCCGAACGCCCTTATCCCTTCCTCCTTGAGGAAGTCGACGATCCCAGCTATCAGGGGGCTTTCGGGCCCGACCACGACGAGCTCGATCCCCTCCTCCTTCACGAAGGAGGCTATACCCTTGAAATCCGACCTTATATCCATCCTCTTGCATACGGCCAGCTCCTCTATCCCCGCATTCCCCGGAATGCAATAGATCCTATCGACCTTCTGGCTCTGCGCTAACTTCCACACGATGGCGTGTTCCCTGCCCCCGCCCCCTAATACGAGAACCCTCAACCCTTATCCCCCCTTATCCTTACCCTCCTTCCCACTATCTCAAGCCTTCCCTCCGCGAAGAGCTTTATCGCCTCCGGATATATCCTATGCTCGTGCTCCAGGACCCTCTTGGCCAGGGTTTCGGGCGTATCGTCGTCGAGGACCGGAACGGCCTCCTGGATTATTATCGGCCCCCCATCTACATCCTCCGTGACGAAATGGACTGTGCATCCCGTTATCTTCACCCCATAGTCGAGGACGGCCTTGTGAACCCTCTCCCCATACATCCCAACCCCTCCGAAGCTCGGGAGGAGCGCTGGATGTATGTTCATTATCCTGTTCCTGAAACGGCTTATGAAGGAAGGGCTCAATATCCTCATGAAGCCGGCAAGGCATATGAGGTCCGCACCTCTCCTCTCGATCTCGTCCCCGAGGAGCTTATCGTATTCATCCCTGCTACTGCAGGAGGACGGATCGAGGAAGAGGGCCTCTATCCCATGCTTCCTCGCCCTCTCGAGGGCATATGCGTCCCTTTTATCGCTTATCACGACGATAACCCTGCCGGGTATGTATCCGCTTTCCGTCGCATCTATTATAGCCTGTAGGTTCGTGCCCCTCCCAGATGCGAGGACCGCTATCCTTATCTTCGATCCTTGGGAATCCGTCACCCTCCTCACCCCTTTTAAGTCGTATCTTACCATGAAAACATGCCCCTGTCAACGCTTTCCGCGATTGGATGCTCCCAACCGAAGGGCTAAGCAAGCCTATGTTTCCTTAGCCTATACTGGAGCGTCCTTCTCGTTATCCCAAGGAGCTTGGCCGCCTTGCTCTTGTTCCCGTTGGCCTTCGCCAAGGCTTTCGCTATCAGCATCTTCTCCACATCCTCGAGGGAGATGCCTTCGTCCGGGATCTCGAGCATCCCGAGGTTCGTCGAGATATTCGCTATATTCGGGTTCCTTATCCTCTCCGGGAGTTGGGAGGCCGTTATCTCATCCCCGGTTCCGAGGACGACCATCCTCTCTATGACGTTCTCCAACTCCCTCACATTTCCCGGCCACGAGTAATTCATCAAGGCCTCCATCGCTTCCGGTGATATCCTCTTTATCGACTTCCCATTCTTCTCGCTGTATATCCTGAGGAAATGCTCGGCGAGGAGGGGGATGTCCTCCTTCCTCTCCCGAAGCGGAGGGAGGTATATTGGGATGACGTTAAGCCTGTAGTAGAGGTCTTCCCTGAACCTTCCCATAGCAACCTCCTTTTCGAGGTCTTTATTCGTTGCGGCTATTATCCTGACGTCGACCTTTATCGTCTCCTTCCCCCCAAGCCTCTCGAACGCCTTATCCTGTAAGACCCTTAGGAGCTTCACCTGTATCTCCGGCTTTATCTCCCCGACCTCGTCGAGGAATAGGGTTCCGCCATCGGCGAGCTCAAACCTTCCCGGCTTCCTCGCATATGCCCCCGTGAAAGCCCCCCTTTCATATCCGAACAGCTCGCTCTCGAGCAACGTCTCTGGGAATGCAGAGCAGCTTACGGCTATGAAGGGCTTTTCCTTCCTTTTCCCAGAATAATGTATAGCCCTTGCCACGAGCTCTTTCCCCGTCCCGCTTTCCCCGTATATCATCACCGTGGCATCGGTTTGGGCCACATGCTCTATTATCTCGTAGATCTCCTGCATCTTCTTGCTCTTCCCTATTATCTGGCCGAAGGAGAACCTCTGGGACAGCTCCTTCTTCAGATATATGTTCTCATCCCTTAGCATCTTGGCCTCGAGGGCTCTCCCTACGACGAGCTTCATCTCCTCCATCTTCAACGGCTTCGTCAGGTAATCATATACCCCCTCCTTCATCGCCTCCACGGCGCTCTCCACGGTCGCATATGCGGTCACTATTATGGTAAGGGATTCCGGCCTTATCCCCTTAATGGCCTTGAAGAGCTCCAACCCGTCCATCTCCGGCATCCTGAGGTCTGTGATCACGAGATCCACGGGGTTCTGGGATGCGAACTCAAGGGCTGCCCTTCCAGATGTCACCGCTACAACCGTATATCCCTCCCGGGACAATATCTTCTTGATCATCGATGCCTGATCGAGGTCGTCGTCCACCACGAGGATCACGGGCCTCCCCATCATCCTCCAAGCCCCCTATCCGTCGGCAACACGATCTTGACCTTCGTCCCCTTTCCCTTCTCGCTATCCACCAGTATCTTACCCCCATGCCTCTCCACAATCGTGTAGGATATGGTGAGGCCGAGGCCTGTCCCTCCCTTCCTCCTCGTGAAATAAGGATCGAAGAGGTGTTCCATCGTCTCCCTATCCATCCCGATCCCGGTATCCGATATCTCGACCACAACCCATTTACCCTCGGCCCATGCCCTTATCCCAAGGGTTCCTCCGTTCGGCATGGCCTGTATCGCATTCAGCGCGATGTTTAAGAAGGCTTTCTGGATCTGCTTCGGATCCCCTATTATCTCAGGAAGCCCATCCTCCACCTCCTCCTCCACCTCTATCCCCCTTCCCCGCGCATCCATGGATATGAGGAAGATGACATCCTCCAGGACCTTCGATAGCTCAACCTTCGAGAAGCTCATCTGCGGAGGCCTGGCGAACTGAAGGAAATCCTCCACGCTCTCGTTTAGCTCCTCCATCTTCCTCTTTATAATCCCAAGGCATTCGAGGAATTCGGCCTTATCCTCCTCGGTCTTAGGGGGGAAAAGCTGTTCCATATATTGTGCCGTTAAAGCAAGGGAGTTCAAAGGGTTCCTGATCTCGTGTGCAAGGCCAGCCGCCATATTCCCAAGGGCTGCCAACCTCTCTTTAAGCTCCACCTCCTCCCTCATCCTCTTAAGCTCCGATATATCCCTGAACGCCTCCACAAGGCCGACAACCCTCCCTTCGCTGTCCCGAAGGGGGGAGATGCTGACCTCCACGGGGATTACGGCCCCGTCCTTCCTCCTCAAGCTCGTCTCCATGGTGAGCCCTGCCTCCATTTCATGAACCCCTTGGCAAAGCTCGCCGCAGTCCGGCCTATCGAAGAGAGATCTGCAATCCCTGCCTATGGCCTCATGGGCCTCATATCCGGTTATCATCGTCGCCGCCCTGTTGAACGTCGTGATGATCCCGTTGGAATCGACTGTGAAGACACCGTCGGCTATGCTGGATAGGATGTTATCGAGCTGCTCCTTTATCGTGGCGACCTCGCGCAGGCTCTCCTTCAACCTATCGTTCGCCTCTATGAGGTCTGCGTTTGCCTCAGCAACCTTCCTCTCCAACTCCTCGTTGAACCTCCTCAGCTTTTCATTCGCAAGCTCTATAGCCCTCAGCATCTTGTTGAACTTCTCCCCGAGTTCCTCGAGCTCGTCCCCCGTCCTTATATTAGCCGTGGCCGATAGGTCCCCTCCCTCGGCTATCTCTATGGCCCTTATCAGGTCTCCTATGGGCCTTATAACGGCCCTCGAGGTGACCCACATGACAAGGGTCGAGAAGAAGATCGTGACGACCACCATATAGATTATCCTCTCCCCGCTCGTCTTCCCTATATAGCCCTTTAGCCTCTCGAGGTTGGCGGATGCGAACACAACCCCCCCTATTATCCCGGTTTCGGTCTCCGCATATGGGCTTTTGACATGGGCGGCATAGGGAACTATGGCGACTATGGCCTTGGTCTCCCCTATCTCCAAAACCCCCGTCATCTCCTTCATGTAATACGGCTTGGCTCCATCGGATAGGATAGCTCCCCCGAAGACCACAGGCATATTGAAGATCTTCCCTATCTCATCCCGCCTCGAGCTCGCAAGGACCACAGATCTTCTGTCGACAACCCTTAGAACGTCCACCACCCCCGTCCCGATTGCGGCCATTATAACAGCCTGGACCCTATTCGGATCCCCCGAAACCTCGAATATATCCCTTATAGCCCTTGCCTGGATCGTTATAGATGTGGAGAAGAGGGATATGAGCTGGGCCCTCTCCCTCCTCGCGTCGAGGAACCAAAGCCCTCCCATGATGAGCACCGCACAAAGGCCTATGGTTACCGCATATTTCCACCTGAGCCTCATAAACCCCCTCTGATCTCCGCCGCCCTCTTCTCCAACGGATCGAGGATGGACTCCGGGATGTCCAAACTCCCGATCAGCGGACCTCCTTCCACCTCGCCATGGCAGTCCGATCCACCGGTGACGAGGAGTCCAAGCCTCCTCGCCAGGGCGATGTAATGTTCTATCGTTGGGAGGCTATGTTTGCTATGATATGCCTCTATCCCCTCCAGGCCCTCCTTTATGAGGACCGGTATCACCTCATCCCTCTTAAGAAGCCCGGGATGTGCGAGGACGGGAATCCCTCCCGCCCTCCTTATCATCGATATCGCCTCCTTCGGGGAGAGGCGGATCCTCTCGACGTATGCCGGCTTCCCCTCCCCTATATACCTCTCGAATGCCTCCTCGGTCGTCCTCACATACCCCTTCTCCTTCATTGCAAGCGCGATATGGAGCCTCGTTACGGTCCCGCCTCCGGAGATAGCGGTAACATCGTCCATCCCGAGATCGATCCCAAGCCCCCTTAACCTCTCCACCATCTCCTCCGCACGCGATAACCTGCTCTTAGCCGAAGCCAATAGGTCCTTCCTGAGCCGCTCCTCCTGCCAATCTATGAAATAGCCGAGGATATGGACCTCCCTACCATCGAGGTCCGCCGATATCTCCACCCCAGGCACGACCAAGATCCTCCCGCCCGAGGCGGATATCGCCTCCCCAACCCCATCTATGCTGTCGTGATCCGTTATGGATATCGCCGAGAGGCCAAGGGCCAAGGCCCTTTCTACAACATCCGATGGCGAGAAGGTCCCATCCGATGCATTGGTATGAAGGTGAAGGTCGATCCTCCCTCCCCTACTCCTCATCCCTTGCCTTGCCCTCTACCCCCTTCAACATATCCTCCGGGGTCGGAAGGCCCGCCTTCTCCCTTATCTTCATCTCTATCTCCTTCATCAACTCCGGATGGGACCTCAGGTATTCCTTGGCGTTCTCCCGGCCCTGTGCGATCCTCTCCCCTCCGTAGGAGAACCAAGTCCCGCTCTTCTCTATTATCCCCATGGCGACCCCGACATCGAGGATGTCCCCCTCCTTGGATATCCCACGGTCATACATTATGTCGAACTCGGCCTGTTTATACGGAGGGGCAACCTTGTTCTTCACAACCCTAACCCTTACCCTGCTCCCCACAACCTCCTGCCCCTCCTTTATGTTGTCGACCTTCCTTATGTCGAGCCTCAGGGATGAGTAGAACTTCAGCGCTTGCCCTCCCGTCGTCGTCTCAGGGTTCCCGAACATAACCCCTATCTTCTGCCTTATCTGGTTGATGAACAGGACACAGGTATTGGACTTGCTCACCGCAGCCGTAAGCTTCCTCAGGGCCTGGGACATAAGCCTTGCCTGCGCCCCCATCTGCGCCTCCCCCATATCCCCCTCGAGCTCCGCCCTTGGAACCAACGCCGCGACCGAATCCACGGCTATCACATCCACGGCGCCGCTCCTCACAAGCGTCTCAACTATCTCGAGGGCCTGCTCCCCCGAATCCGGCTGGGATATGAGGAGGTTATCGACGTCCACGCCGAGGTTCTTCGCATAACCGGGATCGAGGGCATGTTCGGCATCTATGAAGGCCGCAACGCCCCCCATCTTCTGAGCCTCGGCTATTATGTGAAGAGCCAACGTCGTCTTCCCAGATGCCTCGGGCCCAAATATCTCCACCGTCCTTCCCCTTGGGACCCCACCCACCCCTATCGCTATGTCCAGGGATATGGACCCCGTGGGGATCGCCTTAACCCCTGTCGCTATCGCGCTTTCGCCAAGCCTGCTTATGCTCCCCTTCCCAAATGTCTTCTCTATCTGGGCTATGGCGAGCTCTACCGCCTTCCTCTTCTCCTCGGGAATCCCAACCATAATCCCCCTCCTTTCCTCTTAATCCGAACCTCTCAATGGGAGTGTATACCGGGCCTGTGCTCCTTAGATCGCTCCTCATAACCACCAATTCGCCAACCACCGACCTTATACCCCTGACATCCAGACCCGCTATAGCCCCCGATATGTTCGCCGGCTTCCTCAGCCTTGCAATCGTTATATGGGGGCTGAAATCCTTATCCGGAGGCCCAAAACCCCCTTTAGATAGCTCCTCGTTCAGCCTCCTTGAAATGAGCCCGAGTTCATCGCCCCCGGAGGATAGCCCAACCCAGAGAACCCTGGCGTTCCTCTCCCCTGGGAAGGCCCCGACCTTCCCCAAAGAGATCTCGACAGGCCTCGATCCCATCGCCGCCTTCTCCGCCGCCCTCAAAACCTTCCCCATATCCCCTTCCTCCACATCCCCCAGGAACCTGAGGGTTATGTGGAGGTTTTGAGGCTCAACCCATTTGGCCCCCGTTATCCTGCCCTTTAAAACCCCCGAGACCCTCGATATCTCATCCACCATCTCCTCATCCAAAGGGATGGCTATGAAGGTCCTTATGCCCATCCGCATCACCTCTTCCAAGGAACTCCTTAAGCATAAGAAGCGCCATCTCGGACGCGTCCCACCTTATCCCTTCCCTCGTCCCTTCGAACCTGAACTCCCTGCACAAGCTATACCCCTTGGAATCCAGGGCTATATAGACCAATCCAACCGGTTCCCCACCAGGCCCCGCTATCCCTGTTATCCCAATCCCTACATCCGCCCCGAACAGGATCCTAACGCCCTTGGCCATGGAGAGGGCGACCTCGCCGCTCACAGCGCCCTTCTCCACCTCGCCCCGAGGAACCCCGAGTATGGAGACCTTGGACTCGTTGCTGTAGGAGACAACGCCTCCAAGGAAGTATTTGGAGCTTCCGGGGACGTCCGTTATCCTCTTGCAGACAAGCCCTCCTGTGCAGGACTCCGCAACCGCTACCTTGTAGTTGGAAGCCGTAAACAGCTCCCTTATCTCCTCTTCTATCGGGACCATCCCTGCAACCCCTCCCAACCGGTCGCCAACCCAAGCACGAGGTTCGTTATGATCGCCGCCACGAGGTCGTCCGCTACGACCCCGATCCCACCGCGCAACCTCTGCGATACGGCTATAGGCTGGGGTTTAAGGATGTCCAGGAGGCGGAAGAGGAGGAAGGCGAACCCCAAGGTCGCAGCCGTATGCTTTATCCACAACATACATACCGGATACGCAACCATCTCGTCCAATACGATCCTCCTGTCGTCCTCCTTCCCGAAAACCCTCCCGGCCATCCCCGATATCCAAGCGGAGAGGAGGACGAGGATAAGGGTGAGGAGGAGCCAGATCCCAGGGGCGGTCCGGGAGATGGCTAAAGATATGGGGATCCCTAAAGCGGTTCCTACGGTCCCGGGAGCTATAGGGGAGAGGCCCGCCCCGAAAACCGTCGCTAAAAGCCATACTATCGCCCTTCCAATATAAGCCCCCTGTTCTCCCATACATACTTCCATCCGGAGATCAACGTAAGCGCCAGGACAAGGGCCATGAGGGGGATCGTGAGGATCGCGAGGAAGTCCGCGAAGGCCAGGAGATCCCTCGAGCCATGCTCCCTCCCATATGCCCTGACGGACTCCAGGAATAGGAAGAACCCAACCGTGATGACCTGAAATGCCATCTTCCTCTTGCCACCTTTCGAAGCCCCCACGACCTTCCCCTCGTGCGCCGCTATAAGCCTCACCCCCGTTACGACGAACTCCCTCGCGACGATCGTCGCAACCATCCACGCCGGAACGAGCCCCATCTGGACGATGCATATGAAGGCCGAGGAGATGAGGATCTTATCGACAATGGGATCCATGAAGGCCCCGAAGGGGGTCGTCAAAGCCAGGCTCCTCGCCACCTTCCCATCATAGTAATCGGTCAGAACCGCCACGCAGAAGACGAAGAAGGAAGAGGCTATCGACCAGAAGCTCTCTATAGATGCGAGGAGGACGAATACCGGGACAAGCGATAGCCTCGTCATCGTCAAAGCATTTGCCGGATTATATATGCGACCCATCCCCAATAGCTTAATATATAGCCCCTGTTACCACGCCGGGCTTCTCCCTTGCGGAATCGGCTATGCGACCCATAAGATCGTAATCGGAGGCAGAGCTTATCATGACCTCAACTATATCGCCAGGCCTTGCCCCTTCCCCCCTCACATATATCACCCCATCTACATCGGGGGCATGCCCCATGCTCCTCCCCACATATAACCCCCTCTTAAGCCGGCGATCTATAAGGACGTCGATCGTAGAGCCGACCAACCCCTCGTTCTTCTCCTTCGATATCCTCCTTTGAAGCTCCATCGCCACCGCAAACCTCTCCTCTTTGACTTCCTCCGGGATCTGGTTCGGCATGGAGGCAGCCCGAGTTCCAGGCTGAGGCGAGAACTTGAAGATCCCAACCCTATCGATCCGACTCTCCTCGATGAAGGAGAGGAGCTCCTCGAAATCCCTATCCTCCTCCCCAGGAAAGCCGACGATGAAGGTCGTCCTCACAACCAGATTGGGGATCACGTCCCTTGCCCTCTTCAAGACCCTCTCGAGATCTGCCCTCCTCCCAACCCTCCCCATGGCCTTAAGTATCCTGTCGGATACGTGCTGCATAGGGATATCGAGGTATTTACAGACCTTTTCCTCGGAGGCGATCGTCTCGAGAAGCTCATCGTAGACCTTGGTTGGATAGGAGTAAAGGACCCTTATCCACCTTATCCCGTCTATCTCCGATAGTTCCTTCAAGAGCTCATGGAGCATAGGCCTCCCATACGTGCGGATCCCATATGATGTTGTATCCTGTGAGATCAGGTCGATTTCCACAACCCCCTCCCGCGCCATGATCCTAACCTCCTCGCATATCGACTCTATGCTCCTCTCCCTCCCCCTCCCCCTTAAAGACGGGATTATGCAGAACGTGCACCTGTGATCGCATCCCTCACCTATCTTCACGTAGGCCGTATGTGGAAGGGTAGCCCTCTCCCTTGGGGTCCTGTGATCGTATAGATACCTCGGCTCTCCAACCAGAACCTCCTTCCCACATGTGCCTCCATCGGAAAGGGCCATCACGATATCCGAAATCCTCATCAGTTCCCCAGTGCCCAAAACCGCATCCACCTCCGGAAAGGCCTCCACCACCTTCTCCCCATACTTCTGTGCGAAACACCCGACGACAACAAGCCCCTTCTTCCTCCCGGATCTCCTCAAGCGCGATATCTCCGATATCGCCTCCTTGCTCTCCTCCTCGGCAGGCCCTATGAAGGCGCATGTGTTTACGATAACTATATCCGCCTCGCCATCGGGGACGATCTCAAACCCCTCCTCCCTTAGGATGCCCATCATGACCTCGGTATCGACGAGGTTTTTAGGACATCCGAGGCTTATGAATCCAACCCTCGCCCTTCTTATCATCATCCCTCCCCTGGGAACGATATCCTGACCACCTTGCCCTTAGGCCCAAGGGGCGGGAGCTCCTTTCCGTTATGATAGACCTTGAGCCCTCCGGCATTCCCGACCTTCATCTCAACCCTCTTCCCCTTCCACGACATAGAGTCCCCTCCCTTTAGTATCCCCTCGAACGCCTTCTCCCCATCCACAAGGACCAAAACCCATGTCCTCTCGACAGCCCTGACCTCCACGATCTCGCCGCCGGTTCCCGAGGGCAAAATGGATGCCTCCTGAACCTTCTCGGGGAGCTTGGCGACCTCCTTCTTCGCCTTTTCCCCAGGGCGGTGCGAAACGAGCATTTGATAGAGCAAGAATATAGCGAAGAGCAATGCAACTTGGGAGGATATGAGCGCTACCCTCTTCCATCCCTTCCTCTCGGAAGGGGGCTTCAAAAGCTCTATCCTTACCCCTCCGGACTCGGAGGACCTTTTCTCCTTATATGCCCTCATCATATCCTCCACCGGAAGTCCGAGGTAGGAGCAATATGCCCTGACCATCGCCGTGGCATATGGTTCCGGCGGAAGATCCTCGAACCTCTCCTCCTCTATGGCCGAAAGGTATTTTACGAGTATCTTCGTATCCCTGGATGCTTGATCCAGGGATATCCCTTTCCTTTCCCTCTCGCCCTTTATAACCTGCCCGAAAGGGATCATGGCCTATCACCTCCGGTCCCCTCTTTTCAGGAACTCGCTTCCGACAAGGACCTCCCTTGGAAGCCCTCCAGAACGCGGCGGCCCTACTATCCCAGCCTCCTCCATCATCTCGAGGAGCTTGGCCGCCCTCGCATACCCGATCTTCAAATGCCTTTGGAGGATGGCCGTCGACGCCTGACCCCTTTCCACAACGAGCTCCACCGCCTCATCGAATAGCTCATCCTCCATCCGACCCGGGAGGTATATCCTCCTCGGGGATGAGAAATCCTCCACGTATCTGGGACCTCCCTTCTCCCTGAGGAAGGCGGCTATGCGTTCCACATCGCCATCCGGAACGTATGACCCTTGTATCCTCACAGGCTTCGGAAGCCGTGGGGACATGAAAAGCATATCTCCTTTCCCGAAAAGCCTCTCGGCACCACCCATGTCGAGTATAGTCCTGGAATCCGCCTTTGAGGAAACCTGAAATGCTATGCGAGATGGGAAGTTGGCCTTTATAAGCCCCGTTATCACGTCCACCGATGGCCTTTGGGTTGAGAGGACGAGGTGTATCCCCGATGCCCTTCCCATCTGCGCAAGCCTTATGAGGAGGTTCTCTATCCTCGATCCCCAAACCATCATTATATCCGCGAGCTCGTCCACGATTATCACTATCCAAGGCATCCTCTTCTCCCTCGGCACCATGTCGTTATAGGAATCTATGCTTCTTGCCCCCTCCTGCCCAAGCATCTCATACCTCCTCTCCATCTCCTCCACAGCCCATGAGAGGGCCATGGGGGCCTTCCTGGAGTCCACTATAGGGGCGAGGAGATGCGGTATATCCCTGAACACGTTAAGCTCTATCCTCTTCGGATCCACCAGTATGAACCTGACATCCTCGGGCGTCTTTAAGAGCAGGAGGCTGCATATTATCGAGTTTATGCAGACGCTCTTCCCCGAACCCGTTGCACCAGCTATGAGCAGATGGGGGAGCTCGAAGAGGTCCACTATATAAGGCTCCCCGCTTATCGTCTTTCCGATGAGCAAGGGAAGCCTCATCGATTTCGCCTTCCCCGGATCGAGGGATTCCACTATCTCCTTTAGATATACGATGGAAACCTTCTGGTTCGGAACCTCCACCCCTATCACGTCCTCCCCAGGGACCGGGGCAAGTATCCTGACATGCGATGCCCTCATAGCGAGGGATATATCGTCGGAGAGGCTCGCTATCCTGCTCACCTTTATCCCCCTCGCCGGTTTTACCTCGAACCTCGTGACGGCAGGCCCTACCTCCGCCCCGACAACCCTGGCCTCTATCCCGAAATCCTCGAGGACCTGCTCCAGGACCCCCTTCCTCCTCTCGAGATCCTCCTCATCCCTCGCCTGCTCCCGAGGTGGATCGGAGAGGAGGGATAGGGGCGGGAGGGCGGAATCGACCTCCTCAGCGGCCGGGACCTCGGGAACGCGAGGCTTCTCCTCCCTCCTCGCCTTCCTCCTCCTGTTCCTTAGGAGTTTAAAAAGCGGGATGTCAAAGGCCATCAGGACCAATATCGCCACTGCGAAAACCGAGATGATGCCAGCCCCGATATCCCCGAAGGCCTTGACGAGGATAAGGGATAGCAGGTCCCCAACCTCCCCTCCCTTCGACCCGCCTCCTATCGTCGAGAGGACGGCGGAAAAGGATATGGGTAGGATCAGCAACGTTATCCTCCTCCCCCTTCCCCATAGCCCATATATGCCGATGATTATTGGGAAAAGGAAGGAGCTCCAGCCGAAGATCCTTATAAGGAAGCCGGATATGAAGCTTCCGACGATCCCGAGCTTCTCCTCCGGCTTCTCCAAAACCTTATACGATATAAGCCCGAGGAGCAAGATGAAGGCGAGGACGAGGAGGGATATGGTGAAAACCTCCTCCCTCGCCCCGGTCGCCCTCGCTTTCTTCCTTCCCTTCCTCTCCATAATCCACCACCCAACTCATACCTCGAATATATAAGGGATTACCATGGGGTTCCTGGCCGTCCTCCCGGCTATGTAGCTCCTTAACTTCCTCCTCACCTCGTCCGCCACAGCCTCTCCTTCCACCTCGCCAAGGATCCTGTAGGAGTTTATCGTGCTTGCCACGAGTTCCCTCGCCTTATCCCCGAAGATGGCCTCGTCATGTGTCACGCCTTTCGATATTATCTCCGGACCAACCACAACCTCCCCCGTGCTCCTGCTTACCCCGGCTATCACGACGACCATCCCATCCTGGGCAAGGCGAATCCTGTCCCTTAGGACGAGATCCCCTATATCCCCTATCCCCTTCCCATCCACGAGGACGTTTCCCGCACGGACCTTCCCAACCTTCCTCACAGATCCAGGCGATACCTTTATCAGGTCCCCGTTCTCCGCTATTATAACCCTTTCCCTCTTCATCCCCATCTCCAAGGCGAGGTCGGCATGGAAGACCAGGTGCCGGAACTCCCCATGTATAGGGATGAAGAAGGAAGGCCTGACGAGGCTTAAGATCGTCTTCAGATCCTCGCGACTGGCATGTCCGGAGACGTGGATCTCGGATACGGCCTCGTAGAAGACCCTCGCACCCATCCTGAACAGCTGATTTATAAGATGGAATACCATCCTTTCGTTCCCGGGTATGGTCCTCGCGGAGATGAGGACCGTATCCCCCTTCTCGATCCTCACGAACCTGTGATCCCCAAGGGCCATTTGTGAAAGGGCGGACATGGGCTCCCCCTGGCTACCGGTGGTGAGGATGAGGATCCTCTTCCCCGGATATCTCCTGATCTCGTTCAGGCCTATAAGCAAATCCTTCCTCGGCCTTATATACCCGAGATCCATCGCTATCCTGACGTTCTCCTCCATCGCCTTCCCAACGATCGCTACCTTCCTCCTGTATCTGGCGGCCGATTCCATAACCTCCCTTATCCTCAGGATATTGGAGGCGAACGTCGCGATTATAACCCTACCCTTCGCCTCCCCTATTATCCTCTCTATCCTCTCCCCCACAACCTTTTCGGAAGGTGTCACGCCTTCCTTCTCCACATTCGTGCTGTCGGAGAGAAGGAGGAGAACCCCTTCCTCCCCAAGCTCCGCAAACCTCCTCAGGTCCATCGGGATCCCATCGGGCGGGGTGTGGTCTATCTTGAAGTCGCCCGTATGGACAACAAGCCCACACGGGGACCTTATCCCCAACCCGAACCCATCCGGGATGCTGTGGCTCACCCTTATGAACTCTATCTCGAAAGGCCCTATCTTAACCACATCCCTTGGGTTCACAACCTCCATGCTGGCCCTCTTTATCCCGCTCTCCTTTAGCCTCTCCCTCACCATCTCGAGGGATAGACGCCCCCCATATATCGGGACATCGACCTCTTTAAGGAGGAATGGGATGGCGCCTATGTGGTCCTCATGGCCATGGGTCACAACGATCCCCTTAAGCATATCCTTCCTTTCCAGGACATAAGTCATATCCGGGATGACGAAGTCTATCCCGAGCATCCTCTCCTCCGGGAACATAAGGCCACAATCCACGACGAAGATAGAGCCATCCCCCTCAAACACCATCATGTTCTTCCCTATCTCCCCAAGCCCTCCCATCGGTATGATCTTGAACCCCTTCACCTTCTCCACCCCAAATCGCCGACGGCTACCATGGAGATCCTCGCCGGATCCAGGACCTCACCGGCCATCGAGGACACCTCCTCCTCCCTAACAGAGCTCACAAGGGAGAGGAGCTCCTCCTCTTCCGGGATATATCCGTCGAGCAAGCCAAAATAACCCATCCACCTCATGACCCCCTCAGGGCTCTCGAGCCCCATGATTATGGAGCTCTCGAGGACCGATTTGGCCCTCTCAACCTCATCCCTATCGAATCCATCCCTCCTCGCCCTCTCCACCCGATCCCCGACCAATTCGAGAACCTTCCACGCCCTATCCGACTTACATGAGAAGGATATGTCGAAGATCCCAATATCTGTGAAGGAGGTGGAAGACGAGGATATGTTGTAGACCATCCCCATCCTCTCCCTTATCTCCATGAAAAGCCTCGAGCTCACACCACCGGCCAGGGCCCCTGCGAGGATCTCGAGGATCGCCCTCTTCCTCGCCTCCCTCCTCGATGCCCCAAGGGTCCCAAGGAATACATACGTCTCCTCAAACCCATCCCTTTCCAGGAAGACATCCCGGCGTGAAAGCCGAGGTGGATGATGGGGATCCTCCTTCTTAACCTCGCAAGGGCCGTCCGGCAACTTCCCCTTAAGCGCCTTCATAAGCTCCTTCTGCTCTATCGGCCCCGCGGCCGAAACGACGACCCTGGATGGGGAGTAGGAAGAAGCCCAATATGAGAGCAGGTCATCATGCCCTATCCTCTCGACATCCTCCCATACCCCGAGGACCGGGTTCCCTATGGGGTGCGTTCCGACAACCGCCTTTATGAGCTCATCGTATCCGAACTCCTCCGGATCGTCCTCGTATATCTTCATCTCCTCCAACACTATCCCCTTCTCCCTCTCCACATCCTCAGGGGTGAACGAGGGATGGAAGACGAGATCGGATATAAGGTCCACGACCTCATAGGTGTATCTTGAGAGGGCCTTAGCCCAGATAACGGTCATCTCCCTCTCCGTATATCCATCCAACTCCCCGCCTATCCTATCTATAAGCTCCGCTATCTCCGATGCGGACCTCGTTGAGGTCCCCTTGAAAAGCAGGTGTTCGAGGAGGTGGGCTATCCCCTTCTTCCCATCCGGGTCCCCCCTCGATCCAGCCGCTATCCAGAACCCGATGGAGGATGTCCTGAAACCCTCCATCTTAGCCAGATAAACCCTTATCCCGTTGGGAAGGATCTCGGATATTACCTCCATTTCCTCCTGTCCTGCTCGAAAGGCCTCCGCGATCTCCCCGATGATTTCATCTCCTCCAGCACGGCCTTCCTGCTTAGGGTTATCCTCCCCGACCTGTCCACATCTATGACCTTTACGAGGACCTCGTCCCCCTCCTTCAGGACGTCCTCCACCCTCCCAACCCTCCTATCAGAGAGCTGCGATATATGGACGAGCCCTTCCTTCCCCGGGAGGACCTCTACGAAGGCCCCGTAGCTCGTTATCCTCGTTACCTTCCCAAAATACGTCTTTCCAACCTCGACATCCTCGGTGATGCTTTTTATCATTTGAATGGCGGAATTCGCCGACTTCTCGTCGGAAGAAGCTATAAGAACCCTACCACCTGGCTCTATCTCGATCTTCGTCCCCGTCGTCTCCTGGATCTTCCTGATCACCTTCCCCCCAGGCCCTATCACATCGCCGATCTTTTCCGGGTCTATGTTTATGGATACTATCCTCGGGGCAAGTGGGGAGAGGCTCTTCCTCGGCTCCGGAAGGACGGCCTTCATCCTGTCCAGTATATAAAGCCTCCCATCCCTCGCCTGCTGGAGGGCCATCCTGAGTATCTCCGGGCTCACATCCTCCACCTTTATGTCCATCTGTATCGCCGTCACACCTTTATCCGTCCCGGCAACCTTGAAGTCCATGTCCCCGAGGTGGTCCTCATCCCCTATTATGTCCGACAGTATGACAACCCTATCCCCTTCCTTTATAAGGCCCATTGCGATCCCTGCAACCCCCTTCCTAACCGGAACCCCGGCATCCATGAGGGATAGGGATCCTCCACATACCGAAGCCATCGACGTGGATCCATCCGACTCGAGTATATCCGAAACGATCCTGACGGTGTAAGGGAACTCGTCCTCGTTCGGCATGACGGCCTTCAGGGCCCTCTCCGCCAAAGCCCCATGGCCTATCTCCCTCCTCCCAGGACCCCTCATCGGCCTTACCTCGCCGACGCTGAATGGAGGGAAGTTATAGTGAAGCATGAACTTCTTCGTCGTCTCCTGTTCCAAATCGTCCACCAACATCTCGTCCTCGCTCGTCCCAAGGGTTGTTACGACCAAGGCCTGTGTCCTGCCCCTGGTGAAGAGGGCCGATCCATGCGCCCTCGGGAGGACCCCAACCTCGCACTTTATCTCCCTTATCTCCTCCGGCCTCCTCCCATCGAGCCTCCTCCCCTCCTCCAAGACCATCTTCCTTGCCTCCTCCTTGAATATATCGAAGAGGAGCTCCTCTACCTTATACCTCATATCGGGGAATTCCTCAGAGATCCTCGTTATGACGTCCTCTTTCAGGGACTCATATGCAGATCTCCTCTCGACCTTATCCTGAAACCTGTGGATTATATCCCTTATCCTCTCCCTGGCGAGCGCATCGACCATCTCCTTAAGCCCCTCCGGAATCTCCTCCGGCATCTGCTCCGCCTTCTCCCCGACGATCGAAGAGATCAACCTCTCCTGGAGGGAAACAAGGCTCGATATCGGATCCCTCGCAAGCTCAACCGCCTCGATTATCATCTCCTCCGGGACTTCCTTCGCCTCCCCCTCCATCATCGTTATACCGAACTTCGTCCCAGCAACGACGAGGTCGAGCTCGCTCTTCACCATATCGGAAAAGGACGGGTTTACGACGAACCTCCCACCTATCCTCCCTATCCTCACCGCCGCCACCGGAACCCTATATGGGATATCCGATACGCATAGGGCAAGGGAGGATGCTATGATCGCCAGGACATCCGGCTCGTTCTCCTGATCGTATGAGAGGACGACGGCCACCACCTGGACCTCCCTCTTAAAACCCTTCGGGAAAAGGGGCCTTATCGGCCTATCTATGAGCCTCGAGACCAGGATCTCCTTGTCCCTCGGACGCCCCTCCCTCCTCGGGAAAGCCCCCGGTATCTTCCCAGCAGCGTAATAGTTCTCCCTGTATTCCACAGTCAGAGGCGCGAAATCGATCCCCTCCACCTCCTCCTTAGATGCCGTGGCGGTGGCGAGGACTATGGTATCCCCATACCTCGCCAGAACGGACCCCCCGGCCTGCCTGGCGACCGACCCCACCTCCAACGTCAACTTCCTCCCAGCAAGCTCCATCTCCTCTCTCCAGACCATCCCTCTTAATGCCTCCTTACCCTAAGGCCGAGCCTCTCGGCGAGAGCGATATACCTCCCCGGATCCTTCCTCCTCAGATAGGAGAGGAGCCTCCTCCTCTTCCCAACAAGCTGGAGAAGCCCCCTCCTCGAGTGGAAATCCTTCCTATGGATCGAGAGATGCTCCGATAACTTCCTTATCCTATGAGTGAGAACGGCTATCTGAACCTCGGGAGAGCCGGTATCCTTATCGTGCCTCCCGAACTCCTCTATTATCTCCCTCTTCCAATCCTCCGCCACCTATCTCCACCTCCTTTAAGATCCTCATGCTTATCTCTACATCCTCCCTTATCCTCTTAATAAGCTCCTCTTCCTTCCCGAACTTCATATCCCCCCTTATCATCCTCACCATCTCCACGGATATCTCCTCCCCGACGAGTGGGATATCGACGCCGGGTATGTGAACCTCGAGGAGGAGATCCCCACCTCCAAAGGTCGGCCTCCTCCCAACATATGCAACCCCCTTCATCCTCTCGCCCCTTACATGAACTACGGCCGCATATACCCCCTCCCTCGGAAGGATGTTCCTCGGGTTCGGGATGTTCGCCGTCGGAAATCCAAGGGATCGCCCCCTCCCCTCACCCCTCTCCACAACCCCATACACCGAATACCTCCTGCCCAAAAGCCTCGATGCGCCCTCCACATCCCCCTCCCTTATCAGCTTCCTTATCGAAGAGCTTTTTACTAAAACCCCATCCACGGATATGGGCTCGAAGACCCTGAGATCGAACCCATACCTGAGCCCGAGCTCGGAGAGGACCTGGACATCCCCGGACCTCCTGAAACCGAACCTGAAATCGGCCCCGACGAAGAGGCGCTTCGCCTTGATAACCCCAGATAGGACATCCCTCGCGAAATCCTCGGGGCTCATCCTCCTAAACCCCCCCTCATCGAGCTCCTGGACGACGACCAACTCCACCCCGGCCTCCTCCAGGATCCTATCCCTCAGATCCTCCGGGATTATAGGCTTTTCCTCAAACGACCCTATTATCATGACGGTCGGAATCGCCCCATCCCTCTTCGCCTCGGAAACCATATCGGATATAATGGCCATATGCCCTATATGGAGGCCATCGAACACGCCCGGGGCGACATACGTCCTTTCGATCGCCTTCGCCTTCCAAACCCCTTTTACCTTCCTCATAACCCCCTGTTGAAAACCCTGTCGGCCCTCAAAACCCCGCCCCTGCAAACCCCTAATGCCTCTAACCTCCCACCATGGAATATGCGAACGAGGCCGTCGCCCCCCTCAAAAGGGACCTCGGCCCCATTCCTTATCCTCCTCATAACCTCCGAATCCTCTATCTCGACCCTCCGTATGTCCTCGAGGATCTCGTCCAGAGGACGAAATGCCCTCCCCGGATCCATTATACCTTCCGGCTTTATGGCATCGAGGACAGAGAACGGCCCTACTTCCGTCCTCCTCAACCCGCCGAGGCACGAGACAGTCCCCAGCAACGATCCAACCCTCTCCGCTATCTCCCTAACATATGTTCCGGAAGAACACCTTATCATGAAATCGATCCTTTCCTTGTCCACACCCCTCACCTTGAACTCGTATACCCTTATCCTCCTCAAGGGGGGCTCTACAACGATCCCGGACCTCGCAAGCTCGTAAAGCCTCCTCCCCTTAACCCTCACGGCCGAGACGGCCGGAGGCCTCTGCTCCATATCCCCTACGAGAACATCCTCCAGCTTCTTCACATCCTCTTCCGAGAGAGGAGGGATCGAACCCCTTTCCACGATCCTTCCCTCCAGATCCATCGTGTCCGTCTTCATCCCGATTATTATGGTCCCCTCGTAAGATTTGTCGTATCCCATGAGGAACCTTGCCACCTTCCTCGCCTCCCCCACACAAAGGATGATGAGTCCGGTGGCCAGGGGGTCGAGCGTTCCCGTATGGCCGACCCTCTCCTTCAAAACCTTCCTCGCATACGCTACGAGATCGTGGGATCTCCATCCAAGGGGCTTATCCACCAGAACGATCCCGTCCATCCCTTATCCCTTCCCCAGATCCTTCATTATCTCCATAAGCCTGAAGGCCTCCGAGAGGGAATCGTCGAGGAAGAAGGATATCTCCGGAACCTTCTTTATCCTAACCCTCTTCCCTATCTCCCCCTTGATAAACCCTTTGGCGCTCTCCAATCCCTCTATCGTCCTCCTCTTCTCCTCCTCCTCACCATATACGCTGATGTATACCTTAAGATATGCGAGGTCTTCGGAGAGCTCAACCCTCATAACCGTCGCAAATCCGATCCTCGGATCCTTCAACTTGTTCATTATTATATCGCTTATCTCCTCCTGGAGGAGCTTCGACACCCTATCTGACCTCTTATACATAAAGCTACCCCTTCTTTCCCCTAAGATATGCCACAGAGCAGACTCCCATATGGCCAATGCGATTGGCCCGCTACCCCCTTGTGTAATGAACGTTTAAACGTTGGAACGTTCAACGTGCTACTTTATAACCGATATCTCGTAATCGAGGACGACGACATTCCCGTTGGAGCTTATCAACTCCACCGCCTGGGATAGAACGCCGTTCACATATCCCTCCTCGTTGCCGATGCATGCCATCCCTATCTTCGCCCTCTTCCAAAGATCGTGATCCCCTATCTCGGCTATGGATATGTTGAATCGCCTTATCCTGTCCTTTATGCTCTTCAAAACCCTCCTCTTCGACTTAAGCGAAGATCCATTCGTTATCTCCATATCTATCTGGCAGATCCCTATGACCAAAGCCTTATCCCCCCTATTCGAGCTTCCGAGCTACCTTCTCCTCCCTATAATGCTCTATTATGTCCCCAACCCTTATGTCCTGAAATCCCTCTATCCCTACCCCGCATTCGAAACCCTCCGCCACCTCCCTTACGTCCTCCCTGAACCTCTTAAGCGAGGATATCCTTCCGTCGTATATGACCTGGTCGTTCCTTATAATCCTCACCTTCCCCCCTCTCGCTATCGCCCCCTCCTTGACGAGGCAACCGGCCACTATCCCAACCCCCGGTATGGAGAAGGTCTCCCTCACCTCGGCCCTTCCAACGATCTCCTCCCTCGTCTCAGGAGGGAGCATCCCACTGACTATGGACTTCATATCCGTGATGAGATCGAATATAACATCATAAAGCCTTATCTCTATCCCATCCCTCTCGGCAGCCATCGCCGCCTTCCCATCCACCTTCACCCTGAACCCAATTATCATGGCCCCAGACGTCCCTGCGAGGAGGCAGTCGCTTTCCGTCACGTTTCCAACCCCCGCATGTATGATCCTCACCTTCACCTCCTCCCCCGAGAACCTCTCCAAAACCCCTTTTATCGCCTCACATGTCCCCTGGACATCCGCCTTCAGGATTATCCTCAGCTCTTTCTTCTCCTCCGCCGATATCCTGGTGAGGAACTCCTCCAGGGAGATCCTCGGAGGGCCTCCAACCACGGCAGCGGCCCTCTTCGCCTCCTTCCTCCCCTCGCTTATCCTCCTGGCCTCCTTCTCGTCCCCAACGACTTCCAAAAGGTCCCCAACGTTTGGGAGCTCGTCCAAACCGACGATCTCGACGGGATAGGATGGGCCTGCCTCGGCTATCCTTTCCCCTTTATCCGTTATCAGGCTCCTCACCTTACCCCATGTATCCCCGACGACGAATGGATCCCCAACCTTTAACCTCCCTTCCTGCACTATCACGGAGGCCACAGGCCCCTTCCCCTTATCCATCCTGACCTCTATAACCCTCCCCTTCGCCGGACGGTTCGGATCCGCCACGAGCTCCATCATCCCGGCTTGGAGCAGTATCATCTCCAACAGCTCATCCACCCCTTCCCCGGTCTTCGCGGATATCGGGACGCATATCGTGTCCCCTCCCCATTGCTCCGGGACCAGCCCGAGATCCGACAACTGGCCCATGACCATCTCGGGGTTCGCCTCGGGCTTGTCCATCTTGTTTATCGCCACGATTATCGGGACCCCGGCCGCCTTGGCATGGTTTATCGCCTCTATCGTCTGCGGCATAACCCCATCGTCCGCCGCCACGACCAAGACCACTATATCCGTGACCTGAGCCCCCCTCGCCCTCATAGCCGTGAACGCCTCATGACCCGGCGTATCTATGAAGACGATGTCCCCATGGCCGGGGACCGTCACGACCGACGCCCCTATGTGCTGGGTTATCCCCCCCTTCTCCCTCTCCGCCACGTTCGTCTTCCTAACGTAATCGAGGAGCGTGGTCTTCCCATGATCCACATGACCCATAACGGTGACGACCGGCGGACGCCTAACCATGCTATCCAACACCTCGACCTCCTTCTCCTTTTTCATAAGCTCAACGGCCATCTGCACATCCTCCTCATCGACCCAGCTTATCGCGCTCTTCGCATCCGATCCGAGCTCATGAAGGGCCTTTAGGAGATCCTTGCTCGAGACCCCGAAATCCTTCGCATACTCGAACACCTTCCTCTTCAATCCCTTTCACCCCCTTCCTCGGATCCCATAATGGAAATCACCCCCTCCTTTATCCTGGCGGCCATCTTCGGCCCTATCCCAGGGATGGAGGCCAATTCCTCGACCGACGCCCTCATTATCGACTCCATATCCTTATACCCGGCCTTTATCAACCTCTCCGCTATCTTATCCCCTATCCCATCCACCTTTAGGAACTCCGACTTTATCGCCTCCTCCCTCTTCATCTCCTCCCATTCCGATTGCTTCTTGACATCTATCTTCAAGCCTGTGAGGAGGCTGGCAAGCCTTACGTTCTGACCGTTCTTCCCAACCGCCAGGGAGAACTGATCGTCCGGAACGACAACCGTGGCCTTATTCTTCGATTGATCCAGAACGGCCATGATCGGCTTGCTGGGGGCTAAGGCGTTCATGACGTATCTCTCCGGATCCTGAGACCATGGCACCACGTCTATCTTCTCCGTCTTAAGCTCCCTCACAATGGCTTGGATCCTCATCCCCTTCATCCCGACACAAGCCCCTACCGGGTCTACGTTCGGATCGTTGGAGTGGACGGTCACCTTCGCCCTCTTCCCAGGATCCCTCACTATCTTCTTTATCTCCACTATCCCGCTCGCTATCTCCGGTATCTCCCTCCTAAATAGCATCTCGAGGAACGCCGGCCTCCTCCTCGAAAGCCTTATCTCAACCCCTCCCCTCGTCCTCTCGACCTTCAGGATATATGCCGTTATCCTGTCCCCCCTCTTGAAAACCTCCCTTGGAATCTGCTCCTTATACGGGAGGATGGCCTCGGCCCTTCCAACCCCCACTATTATATCCCTTCCCTCCAACCTCTCCACCATCCCGCTTATCAGCTTCCCTTCCTTCTCCTTGAAATCCTCGTATATGGAGTCCATCTGAGCCTCCCTAAGCCTTTGTAATATCATCTGCTTAGCTGTCTGGGCCGCTATCCTCCCACATATCTCCGGATCGAGCTCCACCTCTATCCTATCCCCAACCTTCGCATCCCCATCTATCTTCCTCGCATCCTCCTCCGATATCTCCCTCGCCTCGTCCTTCACCTCCTCCACAACCCTCTTCCTGACGAATATCCTGACCTCCCCCGTCGAGAGATCCAGGTTGACCCTGACGTTCTGCGAGGAGCCGAAACTCTTCCTATACGCTGAGAGGACGGCGGCCTCCACCGCCTTGACCACAACCTCCCTATCTATCCCTCTCCCCTTCCCTATCTGCTCAAGAGCTTCGAGAAGTTCCTTGCCCATACGAACCTTGATAACCAAGCAGAAGAAAAGCTTGGTGCTGGGGTATTTATTGTCCGCCATTTTTCCAAGATGCCCAAGCCCCAGCAGGCGGTATTTTGGGCACCTTCACCTTCCTTTCAGCTCCGAGATAACGGCCTCTAAAGCCTCCTCCTTCTTAACCCTCCTTATAACCCTCCCCTTGACGAAAACCACCGCCCCCGACCTCGTCCCGGCTATGCCTATATCCGAATCCCTGGCCTCCCCAGGACCGTTCACAGCACAGCCCATAACGGCTACCCTAACCCCCTTCCCCTCCCCCTTCAACTCCTCCCAGATCCTATTGGCCATCCATTCCACATCGAACTCGCTCCTGGCACAAGCCGGACAACTAACGATAAGGGGATTCCTCCTCTCCCTAAGGCCGAGGGCGGAAAGTATCTCGTATGCTACCTCCACCTCCCTAACGGGATCCCCCGTCAGGGATACCCTTACGGTATCCCCTATTCCCGATGACAATATCGCCCCTATCCCAACCGCGGACCTTATTATGCCTTGTATCCCAAACCCGGCCTCCGTTATCCCGACGTGGATCGGATAATCCACCCTCCTCGACAGCTCCTTATACGCCTCTATCGATACATCCACATCGGATGCCTTGGCCGAGACCACTATCGAATAAAAGCCCATCCCCTCTAATATCGATACCTCCCTTAAGACCGCCTCGACAAGCGCCTCCACCTTCCCATACCTATTCCTTAAATCCGGCGGGATAGAGCCCGAGTTCGCCCCAACCCTTATCGGGATCCCCCGTTCCCTGGCTGCCCTAACCACCTCCTCTACCTTCCACCTCGCCCCTATGGTCCCCGGATTTATCCTTATCTTATCCGCCCCATGCTCTATCGCCATAATAGCGACCCTGTGATCGAAGTGGATGTCCGCAACTATCGGGATATCGACGCTCCCCTTTATGTGGGATATAGCACGCGCCGATTCCTCATCCGGAACCCCAACCCTGACTATCTCACATCCGGCATCCGCAAGCCTCCTCACCTGGGAGATCGTGGCCTCCAGATCCGAGGTCCTCGTCTTCGTCATGGATTGAACGGCTATGGGGGCCCCTCCCCCTATCTCCACCTTCCCAACCCTTATCCTTATGCTCATCTCCCCATCCCCTTTATTATCCTCGATATATCGTTGTAGAAGACGAGGACGAATATAGTTAAAAGGAAGACGAACCCAAACTTCTGGATCTGCTCCTGCCTCTTCATGCTTATCGGCCTCCTCCTTATCGCCTCGACGGTGTAGAACATGAGATGGCCGCCGTCGAGGATCGGTATGGGGAGGAGGTTGAGGATCCCAAGGTTCACGCTGATCACGGCTATGAACATGATGAGCTCCATAACCCCAACCCGAGCATGTCTCCCAGCATACTGTATTATCCCTAAAGGGCCGGCAACGTATTTCAAGGATACCTTCCCCGTCATCATCATCCAGAGGACCTTAAGGGTAAGCCGGGTCCAGTTCGCCGTATCCCTAACCCCATACCAAAGGGACCGAAAAACCCTATATCTTTCGACATCCGTCGCCATCGTCACCCCTATCTGCCCTATGTTCCTTATCCTATCTCCATCGAGGATCTGAACCTCGGCCACCTTGACGGGCATCGTCATCTCCTCGCTCCCCCTCCTCACCCTCAAAAGCACGAGCTTGCCGGGCTTAGACCTAACCAAAGATGTGAAATCGTCCCAGCTCCTAACCGGGATGCCGTCGATGGAGAGGACAAGATCCCCTTTCCTAAGCCCCGCCTTCCAAGCAGGACCTTCCTTCATAACACCCCCTATGATAGGGCTTATAAGCGGCTGGATCCCCATCCCCAAACCCCTCCTCCATTCGATCCGGAGCTTAAAGGTCCTCCCATCCCTCCTTACGGTCAGCCACCTCACCGGCCCAGGACCAGGCCTTGCAAGCTCCCTCCCTATATCGTCCCATTTCTTTACCCTCCTCCCATCGACGTATAGGATCTCGTCCCCGGGCAGGATCCCGGCCGACTCCGCTATCGATCCCTTCTCAACCTTCCCAACCTTCCTCGTCTTCACGACCGGCAAGCCACTTAAGAAATACACGATGGAGAAGAGGATGGAGGCGAGGACGATGTTCGCAACAGGTCCCGATGCCACGACGATCATCCTCTGCCATACGGGCTTCCTCAGGTAACTGTAAGGCTCGAGCACATCCGGATCCAAGTAGCTCTCCCCAGCTATCTTCACATATCCCCCTATGAGGGGGAAATAGGGGATTATGTATTGCGTATCCCCCCTCTTCAGCCCGATGAGCTTCTTCCCATACCCGAGGGAGAAGGTCAAGACCTTCATCCCACATCTCTTCGCGGCTATGAAGTGCCCGAACTCGTGGAAGAAGATGAGGGGGCCGAGGACGGCTATCGCCGCAACTACCGTCGTCATCCTTTCACCACCTCCCTGACCCTCTCCCTCGCCCACCTGTCGGAATCGAATATCAGGTCCAAGGAGGGATCCTCTATCGGTTCGTGCTCCTCCATGGCCATTTCGATAAGGGCCGGGATCCTGGAAAATGGGATGGCCCCTGAGAGGAAGGCCATAACCGCCTCCTCGTTTGCGGCGGAGAGGACGGCCGTCATCGTCCCGCCGATCCTCGCCGCCTCATACCCAAGCCTTAGACATGGGAACCTGTCCATATCCGGCTTGTAGAACGAAAGCCTTCCGACGGATGCCAGGTCGAGGGAAGGAAGCCCGCTATCCACAACATCTGGGAACGTCAGGGCGGCCTGTATCGGTATCCTCATGTCGGCAACCCCCATCTGGCCTATGACCATCCCATCCGAGAACTCAACCATGGAATGCACAACGCATTCCGGATGTATGAGGACCTCCACCATAGATGGGCTCACATCGAAAAGGTAACAGGCCTCTATCACCTCAAGCCCCTTGTTCATCATCGTAGCCGAGTCGACCGTTATCTTCCTCCCCATCTTCCAGACCGGATGCTCCAGCACATCCTCGACCATGACTGAGGAGAGATCTACCTCCTTACCCCAGAACGGCCCCCCGGTAGCCGTCAATATTATCCTCCTCACCCATTCCCTGCCCCTCCCAAGCATGGAATGGAAGACGGCCGAATGCTCCGAATCAACCGGTATAATCTTAGATCCGGAGGATCTCATGGCTTCCTTAAGGATAGGTCCTGCCGCTACCAGGATCTCCTTGTTCGCAAGCGCTATATCCTTGCCACGCTTTATCGCCTCGAGGACGGGAAGAAGCCCGCTTATCCCGGACATCCCCGCCAAGACCATATCCACGTCATCGTATGTCGAGATCTCCAAAAGCCCTTCCTCGCCCCCGAGAACCCTTATCCCCCTTCCCCAAAGGGCATCCTTAAGGGCTGGCAGGAGCCCCTCATCGTATATCGCGACAGATCTCGCGCCGAACTTAACCGCCTGCTCGGCAAGCAGACGCCAGTTCTCCTTCGCCGCAAGCCCCACAACCTCTATCCTCCCCCCAAGCCTCCCAACGACGTCGAGGGCATTCCTCCCTATGGACCCGGTGGAACCGAGGATCGTCAACCTCCTGGCCAATCCCATCCCCCCTTATACCCAAGACAAGAGGAGATAATACGAGGCCGGGGAAGCGAATATCAAGCTGTCTATCCTGTCCAAGACCCCACCATGCCCCGGTATCAGGTCCCCCGAATCCTTGACCCCCGAATACCTTTTCGCCACGGACTCACAAAGATCCCCTATCTGGCCCAAAACGCTTATCAGGGCCCCGAGGATACAGGATAGATAGGGCTGTATGGATGGAAGCAGGATCCTCTGAAATCCAATCCCTATGAGGATCCCGAAGGCCATCCCCCCTAACGACCCCTCCAAACTCTTACCCTGACTTATCCTTGGCACTATCTTCCTCCTCCCAATAGCCTTCCCGACGATATAACAGCCGGTATCGCAGCCGCTCGTCACGAATACGACCCAAAGCACCCCCTTCCCTCCTATCCCCTCTATCCCCTCTATCCTCGCGAGATGCCCGAACATCCACCCAGTGTAAATAACCCCTATCGCCGTCCCAACCAGCGCCTTCGCTATCCCCTCCACATCCCTACGCCTCAGCTCGAAGAGGAAGAGGAAGACGATGTAGAGGAAAAGGAGGAACTCCGGCATCCACTTATACGGGATATACGACGACATGCCCGCAACCACGACCATAACCCCGGCTATCCCCGCCCATCCCTCTACCGGAATCCCCCTCTTGGATACCATCCTCCTATACTCCATATATCCGAGGACGGAGACGACCATCACAAACCCGAGGAGGATCAACCCTCCCATAAGGGAACACAGGGCGACGACGAGCAGTAGGAGGATCCCGGAAGAGGTCCTTAAAGCGAGCTCCCTTCCCATCTCACCCCGCCAAACCTTCTTTCCCTCCTCTGGTAATCCAATATCGCCTCTATAAGATGCCTCTTCCTGAAGTCGGGCCAATAAACGTTCGTTATATAAAGCTCGGTGTAAGCTATCTGCCATAGGAGGAAATTGCTGACCCTCATCTCACCCCCGGTCCTTATTAAGAGGTCTGGGTCCGGTATCTCCGGGTCGTATAGATACCTCGAGAAAAGCCCCTCGTCTATCCCCTCCGGATCCAACCTTCCATTGATAACGTCCTCGGAAATCCTCCTTACGGCGTCTACTATCTCCCACCTTCCACCATAGTTTATGGCGAGGACAAGGGTTAAGCCATCGTTATCCTTAAGGAGGTCCTCCGTCTCCCGAATCCTCTCCCTCACCCTCTCCGGAAGCCCTTCTAACCTCCCTATCACCTTAAGCCTGACGTTGTTCCTGTCCAGCTTCTCCCTCTCCCTCACCATGTATTCCTCAAGATACCCCATGAGGGCCTGGACTTCGGATTGCGGCCTCTTCCAGTTCTCGCTCGAGAACGTATATAAGGTAAGGAACTCTATCCCAAGCTCGCCGCATGCCGATACGACCTCCCTCACCGCCTTGACCCCGGCCTTGTGTCCGGCTATCCTCGGCATCCCCCTCTCCCTCGCCCACCTCCCGTTCCCGTCCATTATTATGGCTATATGCCTCGGAAGTTTATCCCTTTCTATCCTTCTCCTCCCCATACCGGGCTCTACCCTTCTTCTATCTCCTTCTCCTTGAGCCTGCTCAGCTCATCTATATGCTTTATGTATTTATCCGTGAGCTCCTGGATCCTGTTCTGGGCCCTTCTCGAGTCGTCCTCCGATATCTCCCCCTCTTTCTCCATCCTCTTTATGATCTCGTTCGCATCCCTCCTCGCGTTCCTAACCCCTATCTTCCTCTCCTCCGCCATCCTCCTCACCGCCTTAACCAACTCCTTCCTCCTCTCCTCGGTTAGGGGCGGTATCGGAATCCTTATGACCCTCCCATCGGTGGAGGGGTTAAGCCCGAGCTCCGACCTCAATATGGCCTTCTGGATGTTCTCCAATATGCCCCTATCCCAGGGCTGGATCAGGATCAAGCTCGGCTCCGGCGTGGAGATCGATGCCAACTGGTTGAGGGGGATCGTGGACCCGTAACATTCCACCCTTATCCCCTCGACGAGGGATGTCGAAGCCCTGCCGGTCCTAAGCTTCGCCAACTCCTTCTTTATCGCCTCGATCTCCTTCTCCATCCTCTCCTGGGCTTCCTTGTATACATCTTCAACCGTCATCCACTTTATCCCTCCCCACAAATGTTCCGATGCGTTCCCCGAGGACTATCCTCCTCATACTCCCCGGGTTCCTGAGGTTAAAGACGACTATCGGGAGATCGTGTTCCATGCAGAAGGAGACGGCCGTCGAATCTATCCCCCTCAGCCCCTTCAGCAGAACCTCCTTGTATCCTATCTCCTCATACCTCCTGGCGGATGGATCCTTAAGGGGATCGGAGCTATACAGGCCGTCCACCTTCGTCCCCTTTAGGAAGAGCTGTGCGCCTATCTCGACAGCCCTAAGCGCCGCGGCCGTATCCGTCGTGAAGTATGGATTTCCGGTCCCACATGCGAACACGACCACCTTCCCCTCCTCCAGATACCCTATGGCCCCCTTCCTCGTGTATGGCTCGGCCATGTTCCCTATCGCTATGGCCGTGAGGACCTTCGCCTCGATCCCTATCTCCTCCAGGGATTCCTGGAGGAGGAGAGCATTTATGGCCGTCCCAAGCATCCCTATCTGGTCGGCCGTAGACCTCTCTATCCCGTATGCCTCGGAGGCGGATTCGCCCCTCAATATGTTCCCCCCTCCTACTACGATGGCGGTCTCCACCCCAACATCCACGACCTTCCTCACCTCCTCGGCGAGGAACCTGACGGAGCTCATATCCACCCCGAAACCCTTATCCCCGGCGAACACCTCCCCGCTGAGCTTCGCCACAACCCTCTTGTATAACGGCCCCATTCTAACTTCCCCCCAGCTCGAACCTCACATACCTCCTCACCACTATGTTCTCCCCGAACTTCGCTATGTATGAATCTATAAGCTCCCCTACGGTCATGCTCATGTCCTTTATGAACATCTGGTCGAGGAGGCAAACCTCCGAGAAGAACTCCTCCATCCTCTCCTTTATAGCCTCCTCGTCGTCGTCCACCCCTATCTCCTCCATTATCTCCTTCCTCTTCTTATCTAAAACCTCCTCCGGCACATCCTTCCTGGATATATACCTGGGGTTCATGGCGGCTATGTGCATGGCGATATCCTTCGACAGCTTGGCGAACTCCTCGGTCCTTGCGACGAAGTCCGTCTCGCAGTTGAGCTCGAGGAGGACCCCAAGCCTCCCTCCCCCATGGATGTAGGAGACTATAAGCCCTTCCCTCGTCTCCCTCTCCCTCTTCTTCTCGGCCTTCGCAATCCCCTTCCTCCTAAGGATGGCCATGGCCCCCTCTATATCCCCCCCTGCCTCGAGGAGGGCCTCCTTGCAGTCCATTATCCCAGCTCCCGTGAGCTCCCTAAGCCTTTTGACCATCTCCGCCGATATCCTCAGCTCACTCATACATATCCTCCTCCATATCCTCGTCTTCTATGCCCAACCTCGGGCCGGAATGGACGGGGATCTCCTGGGGCTGCTCGAGCTCCGCCCCCTCCTTCTCCGCCATCAGCTTCCCCTCTATAACCGCATCCGCTATCAAGCTCGTTATCAATTTTATCGACCTTATGGCGTCGTCGTTCCCCGGTATCGCGTAGTCTATGATGTCCGGATCGCAGTTCGTATCCACTATCGCCACAACCGGTATCTCGAGCTTCCTCGCCTCTAAAACGGCTATCCTCTCTTTTTTTGGATCCACAACGAACACAACCGCCGGAAGCGATGTCATCCCCCTTATCCCCTCGAAGACCTTCTTCCTCTTCTCATACTTCTTCTTGAGCTTCATCCCCTCCTTCTTCGATAGCTTGTCCACCGTCCCATCCTCTATCATCCTCTCTAACTCCTCAAGCTTCGCTATGCTCTGCCTCACCGTGGAGAAGTTGGTGAGCATGCCCCCAAGCCACCTGTTGGTAACGTAAAACGCACCACACCTTTTCGCCTCCTCCTCGACCGCGGCCTGCGCCTGCTTCTTCGTCCCGACGAACAGGACGGACCCACCGGATGCCACGACATCCTTAACGAACTTCTGGGCCTCCTTGAGCTTCTTTATGGTCTTCTGGAGGTCTATTATATACATCCCATTCTTCTCCGCGAACACATACTTCCCCATCTTCGGGTTCCACCTCCTCGTCGGATGACCGAAGTGGACCCCGGCCTCCAGAAGCTGTCTAACCGTTACCGTTCCCAATTTCCCACCCCCCTTTAAAGTATATACATGCTTAGATCCCTGTCCTTTATTATATCCGATAACCTCGACCTCACATACTCGGCATCTATCTTTATCCTCTGCCCGGATAGCTCCGGGGCATGGAACGATATATCCTCTAAAACCTTCTCCATGACCGTGTGGAGCCTCCTCGCCCCTATGTTCTCCGTCTGCTCGTTTATAAGATATGCTATCTCCGCTATCTCCTCTATCCCATCCTCCGTGAAATCTATATCCACGCCCTCTGTCTTAAGGAGGGCTTTGTATTGCTTCACCAAAGCATTCCTCGGCTCCTTCAGTATCTGCACGAACTCCTCCTTCGTCAGAGGGGATAGCTCGACCCTTATCGGGAACCTCCCCTGAAGCTCCGGGATGAGGTCGGATGGCTTCGTCACGTGGAACGCACCGGCCGCTATGAAGAGTATGTGATCGGTCCTGACTATCCCGTATTTAGTATGGACGGATGTCCCCTCTATTATGGGAAGGAGATCCCTCTGAACCCCTTCCCTCGAAACGTCCGGCCCGATCCCAGATTCCCTCCCCGCTATCTTGTCTATCTCGTCTATGAAAACTATCCCGGTCTGCTCCACCCTGTTTATCGCCTCCTCGGAAACCTTGTCCAAGTCGAGGAGCTTCTCGGCCTCCCTCATAGTCAGTATCCTCTTCGCCTCGGCCACCGTAACCTTCCTCCTCTTCACCCTTTTAGGGAAGAGGCTCCCGAAAACCTCCTGGAAGTTTATGTCTATCCCGTTCATCCCCGGTCCAGCGAATATCTCGAGGACCGGTATGGCCGGCTCCTCGACCTCTATCTCAATTATCCTGTTGTCGAGGAGCCCATTCCTCAACCTCTCCCTGAGCTTCTCCCTCGTCTCGCTGAACCTCTCCGGATCCTTAGAAGACCTCCTATCCGGGAGGAGCTTATCGAGTATTATCTCCTCGGCTATCTCCTCGGCCTTTCCCTTCAACTTCTCTATCTCCTCGGCCTTCACCATGTTAACGGCTAAGTCCACCAGATCCCTTATCATGGATTCGACGTCCCTTCCCACATACCCTACCTCTGTGTATTTAGAGGCCTCGACCTTTATGAAGGGCGCCTTTATAAGGCGTGCGATCCTCCTCGCTATCTCCGTCTTCCCAACCCCCGTAGGGCCTATCATCAGGATGTTCTTCGGGAGTATCTCGTCCCTTATCTCCTTCGGAAGCTTCTGCCTCCTCAACCTGTTCCTCAACGCTATGGCCACGCATCTCTTCGCCGCCTCCTGGCCAACTATGTATTTCCCAAGCTCCTCCACTATCCTCGCCGGCGTGAGCTCCTCGATCCCTATCGTCTCCTCCTCATATGTATCGAATACCCTCTCCTTATCCATATCTCATACCCCTTCATATCTCCTCAATTGTGAACTCGGAGTTCGTATAAATGCATATGGAGGCCGCTATCCTTAAGGACTCCTCCACTATCTCCCTCGCTCCGAGTTTCGAGTGCTTGACGAGGGCCCTTGCAGCCGCAAGGGCATATGGACCCCCAGATCCTATCCCCACTATCCCATCGTCAGGCTCTATCAGGTCCCCGGACCCGGATATTATGAACATCTCCTTCTTATCCGCGACGACCATGAGGGCGTTGAGCCTCCTCAACACCCTGTCCGTCCTCCAATCCCTCGCGAGTTCATACGCCGACCTCCTCAGGTTCCCCCTGTATTCCTCGAGCTTCCTCTCAAACCTCTCTAAAAGCGTCAGCGAATCGGCGGCAGCCCCCGAGAACCCGGCAAGCACCGTTCCGTTATATAGCTTCCTTATCTTCCTCGCCCCATGTTTTATCGATGTGGAGCCGATCGTTATCTGGCCATCCCCTCCCATAACCGTGCTCCCATTATGCCTCAGACAGAGTATCGTGGTCCCCTTCATCCCTCCACCCCCCTCGCCCTCGGATGCGCCTTCTCATATACTTCCTTCAGCCTCCTGACCGTGACATGGGTGTAAACCTGGGTCGTGGAGAGGCTTGAATGCCCAAGCATCTCCTGAACAGACCTCAGATCCGCCCCCCTCTCGAGGAGATGGGTTGCGAAGCTGTGCCTCAAGGTATGAGGGCTCACATCCTTCCCTAACCCGGCCTCCTCCGCTAACCTCTTCACCAACCTCCTAACGGACCTGTCGGAAATCCTCCTATTGGATCTGGAAAGGAAGAGTGGGCCGTTCCCAACCCCCCTTACCTTGAGGTATTCCCCTATGGCCTCGAGCGCTTTCCCCCCGATGGGTAGAAGCCTTTCCTTCCCCCCTTTCCCACCCCTTATCCTAATAACCCCTTCCTCGAGGGAGAGATCCCCGATATCGAGGGCGCAGAGCTCCCCAACCCTTATCCCCGTAGCATAAAGGAGCTCGACGATGGCCCTGTCCCTCGCCGAACCCAAAGCCCTCTCGATCATCCCCGATACGTCCTCGGCGGAGAGGAACCTCGGAAGCCTCCTCTCCACCCTGACGGTCGGGGGATCGATACGCGGCAGATCGAACCCCTCTTTTGCGAGGAACTTCAGAAACGACCTCAGGGCGGAGACCTTCCTCGCCACCGTGGACCTCTTGTATCCCCTCTTAGCAACAGACGCTATATACATCCTGATAGAACCTCCCTCCAGCCCCACCCCCCTTTCCTCTAAAAATCCAAGGAACTGCAGGATATCCGACCTGTAGCCGACGACCGTCCTCTCCGAAAAACCCCTCTCCACGGATAGATATACGAGGAAACGCCTAAGGCTATCGAGATCCACCCTTACGCCCGATATAGCCACACCCCTCCCTTAAACATTTGACCTTCCCCTTCCCCAACGAAAACAGGGTCGGGGCCCCACACGATGGACATGGGCCGGCCAAAGGGGAAAGGCTTGTTACAAAACCACATTTCGGATACCTCGAACATCCATAAAAAACCTTGCCCTTCTTGCTCCTCCTCTTAACCAGGAATCCATCGCAACCGGGAACCACACATCTCCCCTTCCCCTCCTCATACCTCCTCGTGTTCTTGCAATCCGGGAAGCCGGAGCATGCGAGGAACTTCCCATACCTCCCGATCTTCATGACCATAGGCCTCCCGCACAGCTCGCACCTCTCCTCCGTCTCCACCCCTTCCCTCCTCACGTTCCTCATCTTGGCCGATGCTTCCTTCAGCTCCTCGGAGAACCAGTCGTAAAACTCCTTGAGAAGATCTATCCCCTTCTCCTCCCCCTCCTCCACCTTGTCCAGCCTCTCCTCGACCTGAGCCGTAAACCCTACGTCCATTATCCTCGGGAAATGCTCGACGAGGAGGTCGTTGACCAACATCCCGAGCTTCGTCGGGTAGAAGACCCCATCCCTCCTCTCCACATATCCCCTCGCCTCTATCGTCGATATTATCTGGGCATATGTGCTCGGCCTCCCTATCCCCTTCTCCTCCAACGCCTTGACCAAGGTGGCATCGTTATACCTCGGAGGAGGCTGGGTGAAATGCTGCTCGGGAAGGATCTCCACCAACGATAGCTCCTCCCCGACCGAAAGATCCGGTATCCTCCTCCCTTCCTCCTCCTCTTCCTCCTCCTTCGACTCGACGTATACCGCCATGAATCCGAGGAACTTCGGGATGGATCCGGAAGCCCTCAACAGGAACCTCCCCGCCTCCACATCCACCGTCGTCCTCTCGAAGATGGCCGGCCTCATCTGGCTCGCAACGAACCTCGACCATATCAGGCTATAGAGGGATAGCTGATCCTTTGTGAGGAACCGCTCCAGATCCTCCGGAACCCTCTTTACAGATGTTGGCCTTATGGCCTCGTGGGCATCCTGTATAGCCCCTCCCTTGTTCTTATACTTGGGCGGGGAATCGGGCAGGTATTCCTCACCATACCTATCCCTTATAAGATCCCTCGCCTCCATCTGGGCTACCTCGGAAACCCTCACGGAGTCGGTCCTCATGTATGTTATAAGCCCCGTCCTCTCCCCACCCCCTATGTCTACCCCTTCGTAAAGCTGCTGGGCTATGGCCATCGTCTTCTTCGGGGAGAACTTCGATCTCCTCGCCGCCTCCTGTTGCATAGTGCTGGTCGTGAATGGAGGGGATGGATTCCTCTTCGTCTCCTTCTTGGATACGCTGGCAACCCTGAAATCGGATCCGGATAACTCCTCCGCTATCCTCCGAGCTTCTTCCCCATCCTTTATCTCCGCCTTCTCAGACCCTATCTTAAGGAGCTTTGCCTCGAACCTCTCCCCCTCCTTCGTCTCCAGGACGGCCGTTATAGTCCAGTATTCCTCGGGGACGAACCCCTCTATCTCCCTCTCCCTCTCGCATATGAGCCTCACGGCGACGGACTGGACCCTCCCGGCCGATAGCCCATCCCCAACCTTGCCCCATAAAAGCGGACTTATCTGGTATCCGACGATCCTATCCAGGATCCTCCTCGCCTGCTGTGCCTCGACCTTCCTCATGTCTATCTGCCCCGGATTCCTAATCGCCTCCTTCACCGCCTTCTCCGTTATCTCGTTGAAGAGGACCCTGAAGATCTCCTTCCCCTCACCCTTTATCTCCTCTTTTATATGCCAGCATATCGCCTCCCCTTCCCTATCCGGGTCCGAGGCGAGGAATATCCTATCGGCATCCTTGGCGGCCTTCTTTATCTCATTCAGGACCTTCCTCTTCTCCGGGATCACGACGTAATGGGGCTTGAAACCCTTATCTATATCCACCCCAAACCTATCCTCCGGAAGGTCCTTTACATGCCCCATCGATGCCTTTACCAAAAACCCAGGCCCGAGGATCTTGGAGATCGTCTTGGCCTTCGCCGGGGATTCGACTATAACAAGGGATCCCTTCGCCATTCCGGATCACACCTTCGAGAAAAGATCTCCGGGCATCTGCCTTACCAACCCCTTAAGCTGGAGCCCTATAAGCGTTGCCGAGAGCTCCCCAAACCCCATCCCGCTCCTCTCCATAAGGAGGTCCATGTGCATCGGCCCCTCCTCGAGGATCCCGAGGATCAGGGCCTCGGACCTTTTTATAGGCTCCTCCGGCCTCTCTACTTTTATCCATTTGAAGAGATCCGAGAGGTCCTCGACTATATCCTCCACGCTATCGACGAGCTTCGCACCCCTCTTTATAAGGCCGTTGGTCCCCTTGCTCATCCTGCTCGTTATGTTCCCCGGAACCGCATAAACCTCCCTCCCCTGGTCGAGGGCGAAGGCCGCGGTTATCAGGGCCCCGCTTTTATCCCCGGCCTCCACGACGACCGTCCCAAGGGCCAGGCCGCTTATAACCCTGTTCCTCATCGGGAAGTTCTGCTTAACCGGCTTCGTCCCAAGGGGGAATTCGGAGATAAGCGCCCCGTTCTCCGCTATCCTCCTCGCCAGATCCCTGTTTTCGGGAGGATAGACGAGGTCCACACCACATGCGAGGACCGCCAAGTTCCTCCCCTGGGCGGATAAAGCCCCTCTGTGCGCCGCCGAATCTATTCCCCTCGCAAGCCCGCTTATGACCGTTATCCCCCTCCTCGCCAGCTCCGATCCCATCCTCTCGGCCACCGACCTCCCATATTCCGTGGCCGATCTCGTCCCAACCACAGCTATCGCGAGCTCATCCGATGGGAGGATCTGGCCCCTTACGTAGAGGACGGGGGGAGGATCGAATATCCCCAAAAGGTTCTTGGGATATCCGTCCTGATGGAGGACGACGATCTTTATCCCCTTCCTCTCCGCCATCTCCACCTCCCTCTTCGCCCTATCCAAGAGCCCCAGTCCCCCCGATATCGCGGAAGCCATCTCGGGCCCTATCCCATCCACCAAGGCTAAATCCCTCTCCTTGGCCTGGAACACATCCTTGGCCGAGCCGAACCTCTCCAAAAGCCTCCTATACCTCACCGGCCCGATCCCAGGGACCATGTTCAGCGCAACCCACCACTCCAGCTCCTCCATGGAAACCGATCCACTACCTCCCGGAACGATCATCGACAGGGGGCCCCCAAGCCTCTATCGCCACTATCCTCGAATACCCCCTGAGCCTCACATACATCCCCCTCAGCGGATCCCCCATCCCTCCTACGGGCTGGACCTCGAAGTCGTTCGACCTCATAACGGTTACCTTTATCCTTGAGACCTTAACATCCGATGGGATTTTAAACGCCATCGGCCCCTTCATCCCAGCCCTCCATACCGCCCTGCCCACGTATTCCCACCTCTCGCCCCTATCCACGCTGTATTGGAGGCTGCACTCCCCTATCCCATACCTTGCAGCAGGGTAATTTTGAGAATCGAGCGGATACACGTAGACATACCTTATGGGCCTCGGCTCCGGGAACTCGACAACTATCCAGTCCGGGAATACCCCCTCGTCCCCATCCTGCCACCCCCCTCCTACATCCCACTCCTCGGATGAGTTGCTACCCCTAAGGACGCTCCTCGCCGGATGCCCCGGGGCCTCGGAAGAGGCATATGCCCTCGCCCCCATCGATATGAGGGCGTAGTTCACCATCTTCTCCTCCTGAGGGGCAAGGAAAAGCTTATACAGGCTATCCTTCGAGGCCCCCGGGATGGAGCAACCTCCTATGATAAATAAAAGCGCAAACGCGATCCACCTCATCCCTATCAGGGCTGGAATCCCCCCGAAGATCCCACAGGCATCCCGAGTATCTGCTTCAGTTGGTTCAGGTTCGTCCTGAGCCTCGCCTGGGCCGGGTTTAGCTGGAGCGACTTCTCCCACGCTACAACGGCCTTCGTCCACAGATCCTTCTTCTTGTTCTCGTCCTTCCCCTTGTATTTAGCACCGAGCTCGTAATAGAGGACCCCGAGGTTGTAGAATATCTTATCGTCCGTCGGCCTCATCCTCGAAGCCCTCTCGAAAGCGGCTATGGATTTCTCGAGATAAGAAGTAGAATTAGCCGTATCCTTCTTCGATTTATCGTAATAGAGCTCTCCTAAGTTGAAGAAGTATTTGTAATCGTCCGACTTCATCTCGATGGCCTTCTCGTAATCCCTTATAGCCCCATCGACATCCCCCTTCATCTTCGCGGCAAGGGCCCTGTTAGCATAGGCCGAGACGTTCGATGGATCGAGCTCTATAACCTTTGAGAACTGCGCTATCGCCTCGTCATACATCTTCTTCTCGAGGTATGCGAGCCCGAGGTTCCCATACGCCTCCTTGAAATCGCTCTTCATCTCTATCGCCTTCCTGAACTCCGCTATCGCCCTGTCGAGGAGCTCATCGTATGTCTTCGGGTCGTTTGGATCGAGCTCCACAGCCTCCCCCTTCTTAAGCTTGATCGCCTTCTGGAGGTAGGAGTATCCGGCGTTATGGTGGACCGTCGGGGTTGCCGGTGCGAGCTCCTGCGCCTTCTTCAAAGCCTCGTTGGCCTTCTCGATCATCCCGGCCTTCATATAGGCCGTGCTAAGGTTCTTATAGGCATCCACGTAATCCGGCTTGAGCTCGACCGCCTTCTCAAGCTCCCTTATGGCGTCCTTGACGTATCCCCTCCTCATGTATCCGAGCCCGAGGGCGAACCTGACCTCGGCGGAGTTCGGGTTATACCTCGCCGCGTCCCTGAGGACGGGAAGGGCCTCCTGCTCCCTTTTCATGTCGATGAGGGCGAGGGCGAGGTTCACAGATGCCCCCGTATGCTTCCTATCGAGCTCGAGGGCCTTCCTGTAGTTCGCTATCCCATCCTCGTATAGGCTCTTCCTCTCGGGATCCTTCTTCGTCTTTGCGAGCTGGATGAGGGCGTTCCCAAGCTCGAAGTATACCTCGGGATCCTTAGGGGATATGGCTATAAGCTCCCTGAACTGCTTCGCCGAATCCTCATACATCCCCTTGAGGATATAGACGAGCCCGAGGTTGAAGATGGCATCCGCATACTTCGGCTTAAGCTCTATCGCCTTCTTGTATTCGGATATGGCGCTGTCGAGGAAGGATGGGTCCGCCTTCCCCTTCTCGTGATACGTGCGCCCGAGGTTATATCTGACCTCCGGATCCGATGGATGGGACCTGGCCAGGGATCGATATACGGCGAGGGCCACATCGTATTTCCCTTCCTTAAGGGATGTATCCCCGAGGTTCCTAAGGGCCCCACCATACTTCTGGGGGTTCAACTCCCCGGCCTTTCCGAATGCCTCTGCCGCCTTATCTATCTCGCCCTTATCGGCGTATATCCTTCCGAGGGCGTAATACGCATCGGGAGAATCGGCCCTCGCCTTTATGCACCTCTGGAGGGCATCTATGGCTTCGTCGAGCATCCCGAGCTCCTGATATGAGAGGCCGAGGTAGTAATAAGCGGAGACGAAGTCCGGCCTGAGCCTTATCGACTCCTTGAAATAGGAAACCGCCTGCTCGTATCTCCCGCTCGAGTACTCCCTGTATCCGAGCTGGAAAGGAGGCGGCCCTGGGACCTGAATAGGGGTATCGGGCCCTATGGATCCCCCTCTCATCATGTATAGGGCTTCCTCTATGGCCTGACCCATGGCCATGGTCGGGGCCATAAAGAGGGCCACGAGAACCGCCGTCACAACCCTCCTCATCTTCCTTACCCCCTTTCTCCTCCTTGGGACTTAAAACACATGACCTCCCTTCTGTGTTTTAGTTACCGTTTCTTCCCGACATCCTTCCTTTCCTGAGCTAATTATATCACAAAAAGAAGCCGCGGTCAACTACTGCATCATCCATTTTGACCTTTGGATATGGGAGCTACCTTCCATTCCCATGACCGACTCCCATACGGCCAATATGATTGGCCTGCTACCCTACTTGTAACGTTGGAACGTTCAACGTGCTGGCCCCTCCGCCAAGTAGGAGCCCAACCATGTTGGGCATTCCTCCCATCCCCAAGGTTCTGCTCCATGCTCCTTGCTCTTTGCTCCCTTAGCCATCACCATACGGCCAATATGATTGGCCTGCTACCCTCCTTGTAACGTTGGAACGTTCAACGTGCTGGCCCCTCCGCCAAGTAGGAGCCCAACCATGTTGGGCATTCCTCCCATTCCCAAGATTCTGCTCCATGCTCCTTGCTCTTTGCTCCCTTAGCCATCACCATACGGCCAATATGATTGGCCTGCTACCCTCCTTGTAACGTTGGAACGTTCAACGTGCTCTTACAAAACCTCCCTCCTTCCCTTGACCTCGAGGATCAGGGAGTGGAGGGAATCGAGGAGCCATTCCACGGCCTCCTTTGGGTCGTCCGATACCTTAAACAGGCCGAGATCCTTGAGATCTATGTATCCCCTCCCATACACCTCATCCTCCATCCATCTCATCAGCCCTTTCCAATAATCGCTTCCGAAGAGGAGGACCGGGAAGTTCAGGATCCTTTCGGTCTGTATGAGGGTCACGGCTTCGAAGAGCTCATCGAGGGTCCCAAACCCTCCCGGGAATATAACAAATGCTAATGAATACTTAACAAATATGAGTTTCCTGCAGAAGAAGTAGTGGAAATCGAGATAAACATCTATATATTGGTTGGGCTTTTGTTCGTGAGGAAGCTCTATGTTGCACCCAACCGATACCCCACCCCCCTCCTTCGCCCCTTTGTTCGCCGCCTCCATTACCCCGGGACCACCACCAGTTATGACGGCAAGGCCCGCCTCGGCAAGAAGCCTCCCCATCTCCTCGGCCGCTCGATAGTAAAATCCATCCCTCGGCTCCCTCGCCGATCCGAATATGGAAACGGCAGGCCCTATCTTCGACATGACCTCGAAGGCATGGACGAACTCGCTCATTATCCTGAAGATCCTCCATGTATCGGTCTTCGTGAAGTCGGGACTCTGCTTCGTAGAGTCCAGAAGCTCGAAATCGTCGAGCAACCCCACCTCCATCCCTCCTTAAACCCTTATCTTAAGGATCCCCGATTCGGATGCCTCTTCTATAAAGCGGGAAGGGCTCATGGAGATCCTCTCTCCCCCTATCTTCCTCTCCTCGGCGCACGTCAGTATCAGCCTTTCCTTCGCCCTCGTCATCCCAACGTAGCAGAGCCTCCTCTCCTCCTCGAACCTCTCCTCATCGCGCATCGAGTTTATATGGGGGCAGAGCCCCTCCTCCAAACCCGCTATGAAAACAACCGGGAACTCGAGCCCCTTGGCACAATGCAGGGTCATGAGCAATACCGCCCCCCCATCCTCCTTGGCCTCGTCCGCCTTCGTAAGAAGGCTCACCCTCTCCAGGAACGCCTCTAAGGAGCTATTCCCCGTATCCTCCTCGAAATCCCTCGCGGCCGAGATGAGCTCCCTGACGTTCTCGGCCCTCGATATCGCCTCCTCACCCCCGCCCTTCAGGATGTGGTCGAGGTATCCGGTCCTCCTTATGACCTCGGATATGAGCTCCGAGGCCCTTAAACCCTCCTTGGCCTTCATAAACCACTCCATCATCTCCCTAAAGCCCTTTATCGCCTTCGCCTGCTTCGCTCCTATCCCATCCACCTCATCCACCCTCCCCATGGCCTCGTATACGCTCACCCCCCATTCCACAGCCTTCTCCACGATCCTCTTAGCCGTCCCTTTCCCTATCCCACGAGGGGGTTCGTTTATCACCCTCATCAGCGCTAAGGAGTCGAATGGATTGCATATAACCCTCAAGTATGATATGATGTCCTTTATCTCCTTCCTGTCGTAGAACCTCGTCCCACCAACTATCATATATGGGATCCCGGTAGATCTCATCGCCTCCTCTATCGCCCTCGACTGGGCATGTGTCCTGTATAGGACGGCGAAATCCCCGAGCTTCCTCCCCTCCTCCTCCACCATCCCCTTTATCGAGGAAGCTATGAAGAAGGCCTCCATCCCTTCGTCCGGCAGAAAGGCCACGGTTACGGGATCCCCTTCCTCGTTCTCGGTCCATAAGGATTTCGGCTTCCTCCTCATGTTGTTCCTTATGACGGACGAAGCCGCCGATAGTATCCTTTTCGTCGACCTATAGTTCTGTTCAAGCCTTATGACCCTCGCATCCGGGAAATCCCTCTCGAACTCCAGTATGTTCCTTATATCCGCCCCACGCCATCCGTATATGCTTTGATCGTCGTCCCCCACCACAAAAAGGTTCCTCCTCTTTTGGGCCAGGAGCTTGATGAAGACGTATTGGGCGTGGTTCGTGTCCTGGTATTCATCCACGAGGATATGGTGGAACCTGTCCTGGTATCTTTCGAGGAGATGAGGCGCCTCCCTGAAAAGCCTCACCGTCTCCGATATCAAGTCGTCGAAGTCGAGGGCGTTGTTCTCCCTAAGCCTTTTCTGATATAGCTCGAACACCTGCGTAACCACTCTTGCGAAGTTGGACTTCGAGGAGCTATCCCAATATCCGGAAGGGTCCAAAAGCCGTTCCTTGGCCCTCGATATCGCGTTTGCCGCCGATTCCGGGCTGATCCATTTCCAGTCGAGCCCAAGCTCCTCGATGCACGACCTTATCAGTGAGATGGTATCCGACTCGTCGTATATGGAAAACCCCTGCCCTATCCCTATCTCCTTCCCATCCGCCCTGAGGATCCTGGCGCATATCGAATGGAACGTCCCGATCCAGATGAGGGAAGGATCCGGTCCCCCGATTTCCCTTAAGAGGGTGCGGATCCTCGACCTCATCTCATCCGCCGCCTTGTTCGTGAACGTAAGGGCTAAGATGTTCCACGGCTTCTCCCCAACCGCTATCATATATGCGATCCTGTGGACTATTATCCTGGTCTTCCCGCTTCCGGCTCCGGCGAGGATGAGCAAAGGCCCTCCTTTGTGGAGGACCGCATCCCTTTGGGGTCCGTTCAACTTGGATAGGATCTCCTCCACCTTCGATGAACGGCGAGGGGGCGAACCCCCATCCCATCCGGGTGATCCGCCCCCTTCCGAGCCCATTTCGAGAGGAAAGGAAGGGCTCACTTCTTTATCAGCCTCTTCAGCTCCTCTATCGTATGCGCGAAGCTCCTATCGCTCTCTATAAGCCTCTGTATCTTCTGGCATGCATGTATAACGGTGGCGTGATCCCTTCCCCCGAACATCTCCCCTATCTCCGGGAGGGAATGATCCGTCAGCTCCCTCGACAGATACATCGCCACCTGCCTTGGGAATGCCACGGCCTCCGTCCTCCTCTTCGACCTCATATCGGCCTGGGTGATGTTATAGTATTGTGCCACGACCTTCTGGATCGCGTCGACGGTTATCCGACTGCTATTGGAGCCTGGGAGGATATCCCTTAGGGCCTCCCTGGCGAGCTCTAAGGTTATCGGGCTCTTCTTAAGGGAAGAGTAAGCTATGACCCTTTTTAAGTAACCCTCGAGCTCCCTTATGCTCGACCTCGCCCACCCGGCTATGAAGAGCATGACATCGTTCGAGAGCACAACCCCTTCTGCCTCCGCCTTCTTCCTGAGGATGGCGAGCCTGGTCTCCGTGTCCGGGGGTTGGATATCGGTTATCAGGCCCATCTCGAACCTCGATCTGAGCCTTTCCTCCAGCTCCGGTATGTTCCTCGGAGGGCTATCGCTCGTTATAACTATCTGCTTCCTGGCCTCGTAGAGGGAGTTGAAGGTATGGAAGAACTCGACCTGCGTTGCCTCCTTCCCGGCTATGAACTCTATGTCGTCTATGAGGAGGACATCCACGTTCCTATATCTGCTCCTGAAGCTCTCCTGCCTGTCGAACCTTATGGAGTTTATGAGCTCGTTCATGAACTTCTCAGAGGTCACGTAGACGACCTTGGCGTTCCTGTTCTTCCCCTTTATATGGTTCCCTATGGCATGCAAGAGATGGGTCTTGCCAAGCCCAACCCCTCCATATATGAAGAGAGGATTGTAAACGCTGGCTGGGGATTCTGCAACCGCCCATGCGGCAGCATGGGCGAGCTTATTGCAGGATCCGACGACGAAGGTATCGAAGGTATATCTCGGATTCAGCTCCGTCTCCCTCTCCGGCTCATCCGAAACCCCTTCGTCTTGAAGGCTTTGATATACCTCGGACCTTTGGGCCTCCTCATCCCTTATCTCCTCCTCCATCGCCTTCGCGAAATGCTCGGATACGTTGAACATGACCTTTATATCCTTGCCGGAGACATGGCGAACAGCCCCCTCTATTATGTCGAGGCAATATTCGTTCAGCCAATCCCTGACGAACCTGTTGGGGACATCCACGATGAGAACCCCATCCCTTATCCCCTGCGCCTTCGTGGATTTAAGGAAGAGGAAGCCCTGGCTCCCGGATCCGAACCCCTCGCTCAGCAGCTTGGCCACAGCATCCCAAATCTCCTGAGCCTGAACCATAAACACCACTCCCTTGAAAATCCCCGTAAAACCGGGAACGATAGGCCCCGAAGAGAGGGGCCTAATTTGCCATCACTTAAGCTTCACAACGTTGGCCGCCTGAAGCCCCTTCTGGCCCTCGACCACGTCGAACTCGACCTCGTCCCCCTCCTCGAGGGAACGGAAGCCGCGTCCTTTTATGGCCGTGTAGTGGACGAATATGTCCTTCCCGTCGTCCCTCTCTATGAACCCGTAGCCCTTCTTCTTGTCGAACCACCGGACCTTCCCGTGAGCCATCCTTCTTGATCCTCCTTCCTGCTGAAACTCGCCCCCCTATCCCCGCTACATTTCCTATTTTACCATTTTCCCATGACCCTGTCAAGCCCCGAGGGTCAACCCCCTGTGGTTGCCCAAGATCATGGGCAGGCACGGGGGCCTGCCCCTACAAAGGATGGTTACGATCCGCATTCCGAATGCAACAAGGTCGGCACGATATCTTGACATATCCTCCTATCGGATGATAAAATGACTTCGAAGCAGGGGGATGAAGCTTCCCTTGCCAATGGAAAGCGGAAAGGAGGAAGATGAGGTGAATAGGATATTCGTCATAGGCCTTGGGTTGCCCTTGGCGATCTCGGTGGCGGAATCCGTCTCGGAGGCCGTCGAGATAAGGTGGCTCGGACATTCGTGCTTTCTGATAACCTCTTCCAAAGGGATAAAGCTCATAACGGATCCTTATGAGCCCGGAGGATTTGGAGGAGCCATCGGATACGGGAAGATAACAACGCCTGCCGACATCGTGACCGTCAGCCACGAGCATGCGGACCATAACTACGTGAAAGGGGTTCCGGGAAAGCCGGAGGTGATCAGAGGGGTTGTCTCCAAGGAGGTAAAGGGGATCAAGATAACGGGGATCGGGACGTTCCACGACAAGGTTGGCGGAAGGGAGAGGGGGAAGAACACGGTCTTCGTCTTAGAGGTCGACGGGTTAAGGATATGCCATCTCGGAGACCTCGGACATCTCCTGACAGATGAGCAGAGGAAGAAGATAGGGCATGTCGATGTCCTGCTCATCCCCGTCGGAGGGACTTACACAATAGATGCGTCGGAGGCATCGGAGGTCGTCTCGGAGATCTCCCCAAAGGTGGTGATACCGATGCATTACAAGACGAAGAAGGTCGGGCTCCCCATAGCCGGGGTTGAGGATTTCACGAAAGGGAAGGGGAACGTCAAGAAGATAGGCAAGTCGAACGTCAAGGTTGAGAAGGATAAACTTCCGAAGTCCACCGAGATATGGGTTCTCGAGCCCGAGCTATAAGGGGGATGGAGGAAGGTTGGCAGCCATCATAGTTCACGGCGGAGCCGGGGGGATAAGGGGCGAGTCGGATGGCGAGGCCCTCGTCCTGGCAGGGGTGAGGGAGGCGTGTATCAGGGGGTTTAAGGCGATGAAAGGCGGGGGAAACGCCATCGATGCGGTTGAGGAGGCCGTGAAGGCCATGGAGGACAACCCGATATTCGATGCGGGGATCGGGTCCTTCCTGAACCTGGCTGGGGAGGTCGAGATGGATGCCTCGATAATGGCTTCGGACCTCTCCTGCGGTGCGGTCGCGGCCATAAAAAGGGTTAGGCATCCTATAAGCGTGGCAAGGGCCGTCATGGAGAGGACGGACCACGTCCTCTTAGCAGGGGATGGGGCGACCTTCTTCGCAAGGATCCTCGGATTCGAGGAGGCGGATCTCGTGACGGAAGAAAGGGTCGAGATGTGGCGGGAGATCGTCTCCTCCTTGTTATCCGGGGGTGGGGGGAAGGGATCCGATATAGCGAGGCTTTACATAGAGCTCGGGAATCCCAAGGATCCATTCGGAACAGTCGGAGCCGTGGCCATGGACGACAAGGGCTTGATAGCGGCGGGAACCTCCACGGGTGGGACGAGGGGGAAGCTCCCCGGAAGGGTCGGTGATAGCCCTATAATAGGAGCCGGGACGTATGCGAACGAGTTCGGCGGCGCATCCGCCTCCGGGGTAGGGGAATGGATAATAAGGCTTGGGCTTACGAGGATGGTGGTGGGCTTCATAGAGGAAGGGATGAAGGCCGGGGATGCTGTAAGGAGGGCCGTGGAGGTAGCGGATAGATATGGGTGCAGGTGTGGGGTCATAGCCATGGACAAGGATGGGAACGTCGGCTGTTCCTTCAACACGGCCGCCATGAGCAGGGCATATATGGCGGATGGGATGGAGGAACCGGTGGCCGAGTTCTCCTCCAAAGATGGAATCATATGAATCGGGTGAACTTCAAAGGGGAAGGCGATAGGGTCTTTCTCGTGATCTACGGGAACCCCGCTATCGAAGAGATCATATCATCCATAAGGGAAAAGGTAAGCTCCTTCCCCGGCTTCTTCGCCGGGATGGAGGTCTTTTTATCCCCGGATTCCGAGATCGATGGGGATAAGGTAGAGGCCATAAGGGATGAGATGTCGAGGTTAGGCCTCACCTTAAGATATGGGGATAGGGGCGAAGCGAGGAGGGACGGGTTTACGAGCCCTAAGGGATCGGCGTTGATAGTCAAGAGGACGCTCAGATCCGGCCAGAGGGTGGAATACGACGGGGATATCGTCGTCCTTGGGGACGTGAACCCAGGGGCGGAGGTCGTGGCCTCTGGGAACGTGATAGTCCTCGGGACGCTAAGGGGCGTGGCTCACGCTGGATCGAGGGGGAAGGGGGATTCCTTCGTCCTCGCCTTTAAGCTCATGCCTACCCAGATAAGGATAGGAAGGGTTGTGAGCAGGGCGCCGGAAGGGGAATGCAAGGTCCCGGATGGGCCAGGGATAGCGTTCCTAAGGGATGGGGAGGTCATAGTCGAGGATTATCATCCTGGTCACCCGGCGATAGTTTGAGAGATAGCGGAGGAGGAGATGATATGCCTGGAAGGGTTATGGTTATAACTTCAGGAAAGGGAGGGGTTGGGAAGACGACGGCCGTGGCAAACATAGGGGCGGGATTAGCCCTTAGGGGTAAGAGGGTGGTCTTAGTCGATGCCGATATAGGCTTGAGGAACCTCGACGTCGTCCTCGGCCTCGAGAACAGGATCGTCTACGACCTCGTCGACGTCGTGGAGGGAACATGCCGTCTGAAGCAAGCCCTTGTCAAGGACAAAAGGATCCAGGAACTATACCTCCTCCCGGCCTCCCAGTCCAGGATGAAGGATGCCGTGAGGCCGGAACAGATGAGGGCTCTCTGCGAAGAGCTCAGGAAGGATTTCGATTACGTAATCGTGGACTCCCCTGCGGGCATAGAGAGGGGGTTTCAGAACGCCATAGCAGGGGCTGACGAGGCGATCGTCATAACAACCCCGGACGTCTCCGCCGTGAGGGATGCGGATAGGGTTATAGGGTTGCTGGAGGCTTCTTCCCTCTCATCCCATAAGCTCGTCATAAACAGGGTAAGGATGGATATGGTGAGGAAGGGGGAGATGTTGGATCAGGAGGACGTGGTGGAGATACTGGCCATAGAGCTCCTGGGGGTCGTCCCGGAGGACGAAAAGGTCGTAATATCCACGAACAAGGGTGAGCTTGTCGTAACGGAGAGCGGATCCGCCGCGGGAAAGGAGTTTATGAGGATAGCGAGGAGGATAGATGGGGAAGAGGTCCCGATAGAGGAGGAAAGGGAAGGGTTTATGGATTGGCTTAAGGGGATATTTGGGAGGAGGGGATGATATGTCCCTCGTGGATATCATAGCGAGGATTATAAAGAGGGAGGAGCCGAGCAAGGAGAAGGCGAAGAAGAGGCTTAAGCTCGTCCTCATGCAGGATAGGGCGGTCCTCGCCCCCGAGATCCTCGGGCTCATAAAGGACGAGGTAATAGGTGTCATATCCAAATATGTGGATGTGGAAGGGGAGGGAACGGAGCTATCCATAGAGAGCATCGGGGATGCCTACGCGCTTATAGCAAGCATACCGATAAGGGAGGTCAAAAGGGCTGTGGTGAAGGAGGCAATGATGAGGGCGAGAAGGGGGCAATGAGGCGTATTATGAGGAAATCGATCCCGATCCTGCTCCTCTTATTAATAATCCTCCAAGGACTGGCCTCAGGATCCTATGAGGGGAAGGTGATAGAAAGGGCGAGGGCATTTCCCTCCCCTTTTAGTCCTAATGGCGATGGCAAGAACGATTCCCTTTTCCTCTCCATATCCCTCCGACCCTCCACCGTCCTCCCGATATACTCGGAGGGGGATCGGATAAAGCTCTCCGTCCTCGTAATGGATCTTAGGTGGAGGGTTCTAACCTCGGTTTTCGACGGCTTCCTCCTTCCAGGATCCTACGAGATCAAGATATGGGATGGGAAAGACAGGGAAGGAAGGGCTGTTCCAAGGGGCGTATACATCCTCAGGGTAGAGGCCAGGTCCTCGGAGAGAAGGGATCTCCTCCATATACCCGTATCCCTTGTGAGATGAGGTGGACCCTTCCAATTCTCTTCCTCCTGCTCCTCTTCTCCCATGCCTTCGGCCAGGAGATCCCGATAGGGGGAAGGTCGGCAGGCCTTGGAGGGGCTGTTGTGGCGCAGAAGGGGGAGGTTGGGTTCCTGCCCTGGAACCCCGCCATAGCCTCCTCCCTCCGCTCCCCATCTATATATATCTCATATGCCGGGATGTTTAGAGGGCTCGAAGGGATATCCGTAGGGGAAGCAGGATTCGGAATCCCATTCGGCCCGGCAGGTTCAGGAGGGGTGGTCCTTTCCTGGCTCTCGGGGGCAGGATATGAGGAGGGGGGGTTGATCACCCCAATAGCAAGGGAGTTCGGGCCGATATCCTTGGGAATCGGGATTAGGGGAGGGTTTTGGAGCGCGAAGCCGGAAGGGGAGGGCCGCTTTTCGGGAAGCAGATGGGGGCTCGATATCGGGACACAGGCAAAGCTCGGCCCTTTGAGGTTCGGCCTGAGCGTAATAAACGCGAGGTCCACGTCCTCGGCAGGGGAAACCATAAGCCCTTCCATCTTAGCGGGGATATCCAGCATGTCGGGATCCACCGTGTGGGAGGTGGATATCTCTTCCACAGGCGACGATAAGGTCATCAGGTTCGGATACGAATACCTCATATCGGGGGAGGGAGACCTCAGGGTTAGGGCCGGGATGGAATATCCCTTTAAGGGGAACGGGGGCTACGTATCGATCGGGATCGGATACCTCTCGCTCGGATGGCAGACGATAGATCTCGCATTCCTCTATCCATTCGAGGCAGGGGGGGAGGCGATAGGGTATCGTGTTTCGGTCGGCCTCAGGCTTTAGAATAGCGGTTCTCATCCCATTCCTCGTCCTTATCTCGGCGAGGGCCGATGGCGGGGACCTGATATCCATATTGAGCCCCCTGCAGAAGGTGGTAACGGCCGTGGACGAGTTGGATTTGGTGGGGAGGATAGGGAGGCCATCTTACATCGAGCCACCGCCATCCACGAAATACGTGGAGTTCCGATACCTGCCCTCTTCCATCCTGGCTAAATTCCCCGATGGGATGGGTTTGAGTGGGATCTCGGTATATACGGTTGCCGAGGCGGGGATGTGGCCGAAATCCGTTGAGCTCTATATATCGGAAGACGGCTCCAGCTTCTCCCGGATAGCCTCGTATCAAGGGGAATCCCCGGGGAACGTGGATATCCAGATCTCCCCCGAGGTCAAAGGCGAATACGTTTTGCTCAAGATCCTGGCCGGATGGGATAGGGCCGTGAGGGTGACGGGGATCGTGGGGAGGGACGGATCGGGGAAGGCGGTTCCCCCAAGCTCCTTGCTCTTCGGCCCAAATCCAGATCCTGGGCTCTTCCTCCTCAGATGCATCCTCTCCCCCGGCGAGAACATCCTCAGGATCTCCGCCTTGGACCCAACGACCGGCGAAAAGGATATGGCCGAGATCCGGGTGGAAAGGCTTGAGAAGGTGGCTGGCGTGGTTTTGGAAGACGGGTTCGGCGACTCCCTCTACCTCGATCCCGATTCCACGGATCTCGAAGCGGCGAGCTTTTCGAGGATGGACCCCTCGCTATCCGAACCAATAGGGGGGGATATAGAGGAAGGGACAGGCCCTGTGGCCGTTGCGGAGTTCAGGGGGATGAGGAGGACGAGGTTCGTGGCGAGGGCGAGCGATTTCCTCTCCGGATCCCCACCTTCCCTCGCCTTCGATGGAAACCCCCGGTATCCCTCGACGTGGGTCGCCCAGCTCGGAGATAGCCCGGTATGGATAGAGGCGGACCTCGGGGATATATGGACGATAAACAAGGTGGAGATAGTGCCGAGGGTCGAGGAGGGGACAAATTACGGGCCGAAGGCGGGGTATATAGAGTGCTCGATAGATGGGGTGGAATACAAGAAGGTGGCGGATATAACGGGAGATGCCGTAAGCTTTGAGCCTACGAACGCCAGGATCCTGAGGGTGACGATAAAGAAGGGGAGGAACCCATTCCTCGTCCAGATCTCCGAGATAAGGATTTACGATATATTCGGGAGGGAGATAGGGAGGAGGGAGGAGATATCTACTTTAATCCTTAAAAAGCCATCCATCATCGAGATGAGGTATTCGGAGGAGGATCTGAAGAGGGCCAATGTTTCCGATCCCTCCTCCCTTTCCATATTCATATGGGACTCAAACCGATGGAAGAAGCTTGGAGGGAACGTGGATATGGAGAAGAGGACGATAAGGGCGAGGACGAACCTCTTAGGGAGGTTTGGGGTCTTCTGCGCGAAGAAACTGGTCAGGGAATTGAGGTGGAGCTATAACCCGTTCTCCCCCAATGGGGATGGGATAGCGGATATAACAAGCCTGAGCTTCTCCTTGACGGAGCCCAAGAGGATCTCGGTGAAGATATTCGATAGGAACGGAAGGCTGGTGAGGAAGCTGGTGGACGGATACGACCTCCCCGCAAACGAACATATGTCGGTGAGCTGGGATGGGAAGGACGAGATGGGGAAGACGGTGGAGATAGGGCCTTATATATATCAGATCGAAGGAGAGGGGATATCGTTAAACGGGATATTGGTGGTGGTAAAGTGAGGTGGGCGATCCTATTTTCCATAGCCTTGTTCCTCTGGCCTTCCCGCTCCTATGCCCTATGGGAGCTCGGAGGGGGTGCGAGGGCGTTGGGGATGGGAGGGGCTACGTCCGCCCTTTCGGACGATCCCGGAGCATTAGCCGCAAACCCGGCAGGAATAGCGGGGCAGGATGGGCTCTCCGTCCTGCTATCCAGCTCTAGCTATTTCAGAGGGCTCGACGATGGAAGGTCTATGGGATATAACTTCATGGGGCTTGTCATCCCCACACCGATTGAAATGGTAAAACTCGGGATATCGGTGGAGGACTTCAATGCGGGAGACCTTTACGGGGAGGTATCGGTCCTCATGGCGATCGGGGTTGGGATGGGGATCGGAAAGGGCAGTTTAAACCTCGGAGCCGATATAAGGGTTAGGAGATGGGATTCCGTAGCTGTAGTAGCGGAAACGGGGGAGGAGTTGGAACATCTAAGGGGAAAATGGACCCCTTCCTTCGACCTCGGACTGCTCTGGCGTCCGGGAGGTGCCACATCCTTCGGGCTCGTCTTCGGGGACCTCGGGGGATTCGATATATCGTCCGGGAAGGGGGAAGGGGAAAAGATCCCGTTTTTCTTTAAAATCGGGTTTTATCATGAGGTATTCGGCTTCGGGCTATCCCTCGACACATCCGTCAAGCAAGGGATACCATCTGTTTACGTTGGCTCCGAGAGATGGATGGCGAACGGCAGGGCAGGGCTAAGGGCCGGCCTGGCGTTCCTGGACGTATCTCAGGGAACGAACATCTCCTTCGGAATCACCCTGGTCCCCTATCAGAAGCCGAAGGTATCCGTGGACTATTCCTATTCCCACCCAATAGGAACCCTGATCGATGCCGGAGGGATACATAGGATCGATATCCTTTTTAAGTTTTAAGCACCCCTTTCCCCTAACGTTAGAACGTTTGAACGTTTAAACGTTGGAACGTTCAACGTGCCTGCCCATGATTTTGGGCAACTACAGGGGGTAACGCAGTTATTGACATGGGCGCATTTTCATGGTAAGATGTGACATATGGGAGGAGGTGATGGGAGAATGGTTAAGAGGTTGTTGTTCGCGATTGCGATGCTCTTCTTCCTCCATGGAAGCTCGTTTGGGGCAAGGGATGTCTACGATCCATATGGGAACCCCCTTGGCCCTGGCGAGGGAACTTTGCTTCTTCAACTCCAGCAAACCGATCAACCGGGAGCTGGATTAACAATGGATTTCAGCAGGCAAAGCCTCCTCGCGTTCAGAAACTATATAACATTGACGGCGTTTAAGGAGAACATATCGAACGAAGTAACCTTCGGCTTCTTCCCATCTAAATTCACAAACCTCACGCTATATAAACCGAACTTCTTCGACGCCAATGCCATGTTCGGCCTGAAATGGACCGTGCATCTCGTGGGGAATAAGTTCACATCCCTCGTATATAGGGTCTCTTCCGATAGATACCTCGTCGGCCTCAGGGACGAAGCCCAGTTCGGACCATTATCCTTCGGCTTCTCGCTTGTCAGCCAGAAGACGGGGATGAACTTGTTCGGAGGAACCTCCCAACCCCCTTCCCCCGAATACCTCGTCCCACCGGAGAGGGTTTATTTGAGGTTCAGGGATGCATCCCCTGAGGATGGGGAGGGAGGAGCGGCCTTATACGGGGTCAAGGTCTACGTCAACGGGGAAGAGGTGGATATAAGCCCGGGGATCATCAAAAGGGGGGATGTCGAAAAAGGGGATCATTGGGAAACAAATGGCAAAGACGAGCTCATCCTCTCCTATGACATATCCGCATATCAAGACGTCATCAACTCCCTTGCGTTCGACGTGGACATAGCAAACGACTACCAAGTAGAGATATCGTCCGACCCATCCTTCCCCCCATCCAAGACCAGGCTGGTCCTCTCCGCCATGGGGAATGTGAAGGACATGTCGAATAGGGGGATAAGGAGGTTCTGGTATGGGATAGGGGATTCCGACACGATCCTCGGAATAGACCTGGAGACGGTCCTCTGGGGAACATGGATAAGGGCTGAATACGCATCGCTCCTCTCCTCCCTTAGGTTCCCATCCCGCTACGGCGAGCATTTCAATAGCTCTGATTCAGCCTTCTATATAAAGGCTATGAGAAGGTTCGGACCCCTTTCGTTAAGGGGAGAGGGGTTCAAGATAGGGCCGTTTTACGATGCTTCCTTCGCCGTCGATCCGAGCTATGAGTTCATAAGGGAGGGGCCTACCATAGAGGACGTGGATCCGGACGACCTCATACCGGAAGGGCTTGACAGGGATGGGGATTACATCCCGGACTACAAACAGGACTTCCTTATGTTCGACTCGGATCCCCCGGGTTTTAAGCTCGGGGTCCTCATGGACCTCAACAACAACGGGATGCCGGATATATACGAAAAGGGGCTGAAACCAAACTACCCATACGATAGAGGGGCCCTCGGATTCCATCTTTGGAGCGACCTCGACCTTAAAGGGGGTTTGGTCTTCACAGCAGGATATAAGGATGAGAGGAGGCCTATATCCGATCAGAGGGATAGGACGGTATATGGGGTTTTGAGGCACATATTCCAGATCCCTTCCTTCAACCTTAGAGCCCGCTATCTGTTCAAGAGGTCCTGGGATACCATACCGGACGATTACAGGGATCCGGGATCGGGGAATATAGTTTTGGATAAGCTCGAGATGAGGGATTACTTAACCAACATCTTCACCTTCATAGCGCTTTATAGCGGGATAAAGAACCTGAAGATGATGAGCAAGCTGAAATATCAATACGACGTAAACTTCGCCGAAGGCAGGAACATGGTGGATACGATGGCCATAACAAGGGCTGCTTACGATATAGAGCTCGGGAAGCTCACCATAACCCCGATGTATAAGAACTACTTAAGAAGGAGCTACACGGTCCCGAGGGAGGAGGAGAGAGAGGTATCGGAGGTTGGGAACCTCGGGATATTGAGGTTTAACTATAAGCTCACTCAGGACATAACCCTTGGGATGGGCGGCCAATACTATCTCTACATGGACCAGGAGCAGCCCCTGAACAACTATTCCAGGGCTGTCGTCTACGTCTCCATTACGAACAGGACGGCGTATATGGGGAGGAACATAGCCATAGTTGCCGGATATAACTACGGGATCACAAACTACTGGACAGTTGGGAAGAAGGAGATGGGCTCCATCCTTTCTATAAGGGTGATGTTGCTGTGACGAAGCTCCTCCTCCTGGTCTCCTCGATCCTCGGAAGCCTTTTCTTCACCCCCATTGGACAAAGGCTCCGGAGCTATGAAGATGTGAGGTGGATAAGGGAGGGGATCGTCGTCACGTCGAACGTCCCTTCCCCAAAAGGGTTTGAGCCTACGAAGACAATAGATGGGGATGAGAGCTTCGATTCGAGGTGGATAGGGGCGGATAATCCCGATCCGAATTTCCAATACGAGCTCAAATACGATCTCACCTTCGTCAGGACGATATACAAGATAGAAATGGTGACGAACGGGCCATATCCTGCCCAGAAGATAGGGAATGTCAGGCAGTATGATGTTCTTATAAGCCTCGACGATTCCAATTACGTGAAGCTCTATTCCTCCCCCATCCTCCCGGATATCACATATGTCGATTCATATATGTTCGTCCCAACCCAGGCCCGCTTCGTTAAGGTCTTGATAAACTCCAAATACGGGATACATCCGGAGATAAGGGAGTTCAAGATATTCACAACCTCCCCGATAAGATATGAGAGGAGGTTGGTGAAGAAGGTCACGGCATCATCCTCAGCACCTGGATCCGATCCCAAGGATACCGTGGATCCGTTTTCGAGGAAGGGATGGGCATCTAAGGAAGGGGCCTCTCCCCCCGTGTCGTTGACATACGAGCTCGTGGATCTTCTGAGGATAGAAGGGGTTAGGGTGAGGACCGGGGGACCGAAGAACACGGTGAAACAATACGATGTCTTCCTCAGCGCAGATGGCCGCAACTTCTCGAAGGTCGCATCCTCCAAGGAACTTCCGGATAGCCCGATCCTCGACGAGGTTTCATTCCCGCCGACATGGGCGAGGTTTGTGAGGATATCGATAAACCAATGGCATGGGAGCTGGGCGGAGGTAAAGGGGGTCGAGTTCATAAGGTCTGTGTCCACAGGGATGTCCGGACACCCGGTCCTCCTCTTCTACGACGATTGCGGGAACGAGGAGAAGCAGCCACATCTTAAAAGGGGCAGGAGCTTCTCGGAATGGAAGGATATAGATCCCAAGACCCCACAGCCGGAGAAGGATGTGGCATACGACGACGATAAGGTCGTCTTGAAATACACGGGCCTCAACCCGTCGGAGTTCTATGGGGTCGAGGTAACCTACATCCAAGACAAGGGCGATCTAAGGCGCCAGGCACTTTACGCCGGACAATACGAGGTCCACGGAGATCTCCTCCTCCCCAACTATAAGGCGAAGAGGTATTCATTCGATATACCCCCTATGGCTTATTCCGACGGAACCCTGACCCTCACCTTTAAAAAACTAACGGGGCCGAACGCCGTGGTATCGGAGGTTAGGCTTTACAGGCTCTTGCAACCAAGCCTCCTTCGCAAATCGAGCCCCTCATATCCCTGGAGGGCCTTCAGGGCCGATCCACCCCCATCCATAGATGGCGACCTCTCGGAATGGGCCCTCGCCTCCCCCATAAGGCTTGGGAACTCCTCCTTATGGATCCAATGGGACGATTCATCCCTTTACTTAGCAGGGGATATAGGAGCTGGGGATGGCCCCATCGATGTGCTGCTCGATCCAAAAGCCGACTCCCTCGGGTTTTACTTCGACGAGGACGACGTCCACCTGTCCATCATCCCTCCGGGGAAGGATTCGACGGCCATTGTAAGGCTTATACACCACTTCGGCGATTCATTCCCGGAGAACATGGTCCTCGGGAAGGAGGTAATAGAATGCGCCTCGAAGGCGAAGGAAAACGGGGGATGGAGCTTCGAGCTTAAGATCCCAAGGGATAAGCTGTTGGGAGGAATACCCCTTTCACAAGGGGGGAGGATAAGGGCCAACTTCGCCTTGAGGACGGATGGCAGGATCGTATCGTGTGCTGGCGATATATCCGAATATGAGTCATATGCCCCTATCTTCTTCAACCCTATATCCCTATACGGTCCTACGAAAGCCACGATATCCTTGGAGGGAATGGATACGAAGCCCCTCTCGAAGGTCGTCGCCGGAACGCCTTTCAGGGTCTTGATACAGGATGCGGACAGGAACTTGGACCCGGAGAAGGAGGAAGCCATCCAGATAAGGGTCAGGAGCAAGCCCACAGGGGATTTCGAGATCGTATCCCTTAAGGAGACCGGACCGGATACAGGGCTCTTCTCAGGAACCGTCCTTACGGAGTTCGGGACCTCCCCGACAATAGGGGATTACGCGCTCCAGGTAAGGGGCGGGGACGAGGTGGTGGTGGAATACGAGGACAGGACATTCGTCGCAGGGGAAGGGGAGAGGCTTGTCTCCGCATCTTGCACTGTAGCCACGGGATCCGACGGCAAGCTTTCGATCTTCGTTATAAAGGATGGCAAGCCCTCGGAGGCGAGCTCTATAAGATGTGGGGACGAGATCTCCGTCGAGCTCATCGATCCCGACATCTCCGGAAGGGGCGAAATCAAGGTAAAGGTAGCCGGGACATCCCTCGGAAGCGCGCAGGATCTTGTTCTTTCCGAGGAAAAGGATTCCCCCGGAAGGTTTCGAGGGACCTTAAAAACCACGTATTCGGAGAAGCCGACATATGAAGGCCCCCTTGGGATAACCGGGGGCGAGAGGGTGCTCGTTACGTATATGGACGAGATAAGGGCCAATGGCGAGACGAACGTCCCGGTCATAGCAAAGGCAACGGTCGAGGTCGGGACAACCGGCGTCCTTTCGATTCAGGGGGTGGGCGGCAAGGAGATCTCGACGTTCAGGGCAGGGGATGTGCTAAGGATAGCCGTCAGGGATCCGGATATCTCATACCTTCCCTCGATAAACGTTTCCATCGAGGGCGGAACGACGAAAGACAAGGAGGTTATAGAGCTTAAGAGATCCAACCAGGATGAACCCATCTTCATGGGGGAGGTAAGGACGGAATACGGAACCGCATCCATAATAGGGGATGGGGTCCTCACAGTTCAGGGGAACGAGGAGGTCGTGGCAACTTATCTGGATGCCATTCAGGAGACGGGCAGGACGAACGTCCAGGTCATAGCAAAGGCGAAGGTCGAGGTCGGGACGACAGCCGAAATCCTCCTCCTCGAAAGGGATCTCTCCACCGAGGCCTCGGCGATAAAGGCGAGGGATTCGATATGGATCCTCGTCCGCGATCCCGATTGCGACAGGGACCCGGATTCCTTGGATTCGGTAACGGTGGCGATAGCCGTGCGAAGGGGTTCCTTAGGAAGCATCAAGCTTGTGGAGACGGGAAAGCATACCGGGATCTTCGTAGGAGAGCTATCGACGAGGTTCTGGACAGACCCGATAGGGCTTGGAAGCGTCCCCCTCCGGGGAGGGGATGAGATCGTAGTGACGTATGTCGATGAGATCCAAGCGGACGGAAAGACCAACGTCCACCTGAAAGCATCTGCAAAGGTTATGACGGGGCATACGGGGGAGATCTCGCTCCTGAAGGATCTGGAAGGTGAGGAGGTGGAGATCGTATCCCCTGGCGATGTGGTATGGGTTAGGTTATACGATCCAGATCTATCGGATCCGAATGCCCTGGATAGCGCAATCGTTCGGGTTCTGGGGGATACGGGAGATTCCGTCGAGCTCAGGCTTCTTGAGACCGGGGCCGATACGGGAACCTTCACGGGGGCCTTGAAGACATCTTATTCTTACGAAGCGGATCCATCGAACTCCCAGCTCGAGCTAAGGGGGGAGGGGAAGGTCAAGCTGGTTTACATCGACGATCTGGCATCCGATGGTGCAAGGGATGTGGAGATATCGAAGGAATATGACGTATTGAAGTTCCTGAGGGCTTTGAGGGCCACGACGAAGGTCGTCGTGGATGGGGACCTCGAGGATTGGCCTACCGGTTCCTTTGCGGAGCTAAAGGGAGAGGAAGGAAGGATATCGGGTAGGATATACGTCCAATGGGATGGGAACAACGTATACATCGGTGCCGATATAACGACGGGCTCCCCTCCGTCGGTCAGGGATCCGAGGAGCCCCTCTTACGGCTCCGACTCCATCCTCATATTCATGGACACGGAGCCCATAGAGCTCCCTCCATATCTTTCGGGGAGCGTCGGGCCCGGAAGCCATCTCTTCTTCCTCCTGCCCCTCGGAGGGGGGAAGGATGGGAAGAAGGCCACATCCATCCAATGGCACAGGCCCGGGGACAGCATAATGGAGACGGTTTTCAACCACAGGGATATAGAGGTCGCGGCGAAGCCTAAGGAGGACGGGTATACGCTGGAAGCCAGGATCCCAAGGGGGAAGGTTATCAGGGAGTTCAGCCCTTATAGGAAATTATGGGGATTCAACTGCCATCTATTCACCTCCTCGGGCGGGAGGGCGGAATGGGCGAGAGGGCCGAGGGATTCGGAGAGGATGGATCCCGCTCGGTTCGGAAGGCTCGAGATGGTGGACTCGATCCCGGAAATCCCCCAAGACCTTAAAAGGAAAGGGGATCTGGCCGAACTGGACTTGGAAAAGCTGAAGGAAGGGGCGAAGGCTTATGGCGTGGAGTTAGAAGCCGGGAAGGTGGAGGAGGAGATAAGGCATTACGGGATCTTCTGGAAGGATGGTTCCTTCAACGAGGGGCTTTACAAGGCCCTCAGGGCCGATAAATCGTTAGGATGGGAGGATATAGAGGAATGGGAGGGGAAGAAGCTGATCCTCTCCGAGATGGAGAGGAAGGTTATAGAAGGGATATCGATCCCCGAATCCGAGGTAAGGTCCCTCTTCCTCAAGGAGTTCCAAAGGATAAAAGCCCAAGCCATCATCATCCCCGATCCGGAAGGGGCGAAAGGGGAAAGGAGGGCGATGAGGCTGAATGGGATCCTGAGCCCAGCATATCGCTTTCCAAAGGTCGTCGTGAGGAACGAGGACGTGGAGGAGTTCTATGCGAGGAACATAGAGCTCTTCAGGGTTCCGGAGAGGAGGAGGGTTAGGGCCATCCCCGCTATGGATGAAGGGACGGCCAAGGAGATCGCTTCCTCCCTCGCTAAAAATAGATCCATCCTCTTCAAGCTCACGAGGTCCTTAGGGAATGGAAGTTGGTTCGAGAACGGATGCGACCTCGGCTACGTTGGGAAGGGGGACCTGATTCCGGAGCTACAGCTCCTGATCTTCTCTGCAAAGGAAGGGGACGTCATCGGGCCTTTGAGGATAGGTGATAAGTTCTGGGTCCTCTTGGTTGAGGAGATCAGGCCTTCATTCCTAAGGGGGTTTGAAGAGGTGAGGGATGGGATCCACGAGATGTTAAGGAAGGAGAAGGAGGAAGCCGAAAGAGGCTTTCTCCTCTCGAAGGCGAGGGAGTGGTTAGAGGAGGGCAAGGATCCGAAGGAGGTCGCGAAAGGCTTAAAATTGGAGGTTTGGGATCCGGGAAGGCCTGTAGAAAGGGCTTTCGGGCTGGATCGGCTCCTCGAGGGAGCTAAGCCCAGGGATCTCATCGGGCCTATAGATCTCCCGATGGGGGCGGTCCTCGCGAAGGTCGTGGAGGCCTCGCATTCCGGGAATCCGCAAGGAAGATCCCCTTCATATGAGAAGGCCATGGCGACGATCTCGAGGCTGAAGAAAGGCGAGGAGGTCCGCGAGCCGGGGATCATATCAATAGAGATGGGGCCTATGACGAGGGCTGAGATGAGGGATAGATGGAGGATCGGGGACGAAGATATCGAGGCGATCTTCTCCGCATCTCCCGGGGACGTGGTGGGCCCATTCCCCCTGAAGAGGGGTTACATGGTTCTCGCCATCGTTGAGAGGAACGACGAGGAGGGGAAATACGGGGAGAAGGCTCCCTCCATCCTCTCGGAGCTCATATCCCGGAAGAAGGAGGAGATCCTTGGGGAAATTAAAAGAAGGGCGATGACAAAGGCGAGATGAGGATAAAGGGGATCGAGAAGCTTGTATACAAGATGGAGGTGGCGAGGGATCGAGGGGATGTCCTGGTCCTGAGGAGCAAGAGGACGAGGACGTTGGAAGGGCTGTTCTTCGGAGCCCTCGCATCGGCCTTGCTCCTCGGGATATATTACCTCTTGCTGAGGTGGAGCGAGGGCAAGGTTGAGAAGGGGATGATGGTCTGGTATTGGCTGATCGTCCTCATGGCCGTTGCCGCCCTTTTGGGACTGATCTTCCTCGCGATAATCCATATATTTCCCGTGACCGTGGTGGTCGATCCCATGAGGAGGAGGATCGTCGTGTCCTGGAGCTTCCCTGGGAACCCAACCCTTTCGATCCCCTTCGAGGACATCTCCGAAGTATATTACGATGCCAAGTATGAAAGGACCCCCGAGGATATAACCTATATGGTCTGGTGCGTGCTCATATCGACAAAGGATGGGAAGAAGCTGGAACTATTCAGGCATAAGGACAAGGGGATGGCCGAGAAGTTCGGGAAGAGGATATCATCCCTTCTTAGAAGGGATATATCCATGAGGGAGCCATGGACGTGGTTTTAGGGAAGGAGGGGGGTATATGAAAAAAGCTATTCCTTTATTAGCTTCCGTCATCCTATGCTTGATCGCTGTGGAACGCTCAGAGGGGGCGAAGGTCCTGGCGATCTCCCCTTTTCTAAACGACAGCAGGTATAAAGGGCCTTGGAAGATAGAGGAAGGATTTCCTCGCCTTTTGGGGATCAGGCTAAAGGAGCTTGGGGGTTATAAGGTTATAACGGTGGAGGAGGTCAAGGAGGGGATTCCTAAGGGGACAAAGCCGAAGAAGACGTTGATGAATCCGAAGATCATGGCGAAGGTAGGGGAGGATCTTGGGGCCGATGCCATAGTTATCGGGAGGATAAAGAGGTTTTCTATAACCCACAGATCCGTGGGGTTTCCGGAAATAGGCGGATATCATACCTATGAGGTTGGGATAGAGATAGAGGTAAAGGTCCTGAGGTGCGACGACGGAACGGAGCTTTCCGCAGGGCTGGCCAAGGGCTCGGAGGAGAGCGGCGGCGCCGAGGTCTCCCTCCTCGGAGGGCCTCCGATAGTTGGGACAAGGCCTCTTCCAAGCTTCGGGGATCTGGACAAGATGGAGTTCGGGGGAAAGGAGTATATGAAGACGATGATTGGGAAGGCAACGGAGGAGGCCATATCGGCCATGGTTGAGGTAATAAAGAAGGGGGTTCCTCCGGACATAAGGCCAAAGGAGAGGATAGAGGGGCAGGTCCTCATGGTGAAGGATGGAGAGGTATACATAAGCGTGGGTTCCACCGATGGAATCATGCCCGGCGATGTATTGTTCGTCCACGAGGAGGGGGAGGAGATAAGGGATCCGAAGACAGGGGAGGTGCTTGGGAGGGCCGAGAACCTGGTTGGGAAGATAGAGGTGGTCGTGGTATTGGCCGAGAAGCTTAGCAAGGCTAAGCCCCTCGAGGGCGACATCAAGCCGCTCCAGATAGTTAGGGGGGTGAAGTAGACGGGGGCGAACTTGATAGTCCTGAATTTCGGGGGGCTCCTCCTCACCGCCATATTCCTATGGATATCCCTTTCCTTCTGGAAGGTGTCGGAATCCCTTCCGATCGGGGACAGGATATACAGGATATCGCTTTGGATATCGGGGACGATCTTCGGGATCATCCTAATGGTCGATCTATGGTTCGCCTTCAAGAGGATAGGGTCCATCCTCACGCCTTTTCTAATAGCCTTTGTGCTGGCATATGTTTTCGATCCCGTCGTCACCTGGATCCAGGACAAGGCCAGGATATCGAGGACGTTGGCGATATCCATCCTCTACCTCCTTTTCTCCTTCCTCTTCCTCCTCCTTCTCCTCCTCTTCGTCCCGAAGTTCTTGGAACAGGTATACTCCTTCGTCGCATCCGTCCCGGATCTCATAGGGAGGGTTCAGGATGAGCTCTTTAAGATCGGTCGGAGGATAGGGAAGGGGGAGGTTCCGGAATACGCGAGGAAGATAGTGGAGGAGCTGATGAAGAGGGGGCAATCGATAGCGATTGGGATAGCCGGGGGGCTTGCCAACTTCATCTTATCCATATTCTCCAACTTCCTCGGCCTTCTCATAGTTCCCGTCGTGTCCTTTTACCTAATGAAGGACACATCGAGGATATCGAGGGCTTTTATAAAGGCCTTTCCGGATAGATACGAGGGGAAGGTAGAGGAGATATTAGGAGAGCTCGATGGGATATTCAGCGGATATTTCAGGGGACAACTAACCGACTGCCTTATATTCGGACTGGTTATATGGGCGGGCCTCTTCATCCTGAGGGTGGATTACTCGATACTCCTTGGCATATGGGCTGGGATAGCGAACCTCATACCATATGTCGGGGCCCTTATAGGGGCCATTCCGGCGGTCCTCGTCGCCCTAATGGAGCTATCGATATTCAAGATCGTCGGAGTCATAGCCCTCTTCTCCATTCTATCCGTTATAGACGGATCGATGATAGCGCCGAGGATAATAGGGGGGAAGGTGGGGCTACATCCGGTCGTCTCCATGCTTGCCGTCCTCATAGGTGGACAGCTCCTCGGATTCCTCGGGGTTTTCCTTGGGGTTCCGGCCGCCGCGATTATAAAGGCCTTCGGTTTAAGGGCCATAGGGAAGTATAAGGCCATAGATATGTATCTTTCCCAAGACAAGGACAAAGGAGGATGATACAATGGGAATTCTCAAAGGAGCGATAAAATCGTTTTTGCTCGGCCTTATCGCAGGGGGTGGCTTGGGCCTTTACCTCGGGTTCAGGGGCTCCAAGCTCCTATACGTGGATACATGTCCAAGATGCGGGGATCACGTGGTAGTGGCCGGGGGTTTTGGGAGCGGGTTCTCCATGAGGACGGCGGATAAGGTCGAGGGGATATGGTCCGACAACGGGTGGGAGATGGTGGAGAGGGCGAAGGAGGCGAAGGCGGGAGGGGAGAGGATAAGGGGTTGGATCCTCGAATGCTGGCCGGGGTTAAAGAAGAGCTATGTCGAGAAGGCGGGATGATATTTCCGCGATATAAGGCTTTCGTAGAGGGAGAGGAGTTGCTCCGTCCTTTTAGAAACGAGCATCTCGCTGGCCTTAGCCCTTGCCTCCTCCGACTTCTTCTCCCATAGCCCATCCTCCTTGAGGAGCAACCTTATGGTATGGATGAACTCCTCAAGCTCAAGCGAGGTGAGGACGCCCCCAACCCCGTCCTCCAATAGGTCGGATACTCCCATGCCCCTGGCGGCGACGACCGGGATCCCGAAGAACATGGCCTCTAATGGGGCAAGCCCCTGTGTCTCCGTCTGCGATGCGAAGACGAAGAGGTTTGCGGATCTATATGCCTCCGCCAGCTTCCTCCCCCTCAGATACCCCGTGAATATCGTCCTTTCCCTTACATCGAGCTTCTTCGCATAGGATTCAAGGGATTCCCTTGCCGGCCCATCCCCAACTATCAAAAGCCAGGAATTTGGAAATATCTTGCCCACGATGGAGAACGCCTCTATCAGGAACTCTATGTTCTTCTCCTTCCCAAGCCTTCCGACGTAGAGGAGGATGGGGTCCTTGGGTGGGAGTCCGAGATCCATCCTCGCCTTATCCCTCTCTATCCACCGTGCCTCCTCCATTGCCGGGGTCGGGTCGAGTCCGCTGGGGAGCACAACTATAGGCCTTCTTATCCCGTAATCCCTCAGCCTTTCCCTCATCCCCTTGGAAGGAGCTATTATGAGATCACACCAATTACAATAAACCCTTGTGAATATTATGGCGATCCTTTTCATTATCGGGGTGGGAAGCTTGAGGTAATGGACGTATTCGGGATAGAGGGTGTGATAGGTATGGACGAGGGGGATATCCGCATACCTCGCAACGGCGGCTCCGAGGTATCCGAGGAAGAAAGGGGTATGTGTGTGGACGATATGTAGCGATATGCTCGCTATCCCTTTTATCGAGTCCAAGGGGATCCTGTATGCGACCCTCATCTCCGGCTGGAGCAGAAACCTTATGGAGCCAAACCTGAATACATACGGATCTCGGTCCCTATGATATGGCTCCGATGGAGCGAAGACGTAAACCTCATGCCCTCTCTTTATGAGCTCGTTCCTGAAGCTCCTTATGGATGTGACGACCCCATGTATCTGGGGTTCGTAAGCATCCGTAAACATCCCTATTCTCAGAGAGGGATCACCCCCCGCCGAGCTTCAACAAGGATTTATAGACGAGCTCTGCCGTTGCCCTGAAATCCCTCATATCGAGCATACCAACGGGAGCATGGACATATCTCACGGGGACGGATACCGTGACGGTCCTAACCCCTTCCCTCGTCCTCTGTATGGATGCCCCGTCGGTGGACCCCGTCGTGGATCTCTTAACCTGCCATCTTATCCCGTTCTCATCCCCAGTCCTCATGAGCAATTCCACGAGACCCCTGTCGGATATCATCCCCGCATCGGCGATCGTTATGGCAGGCCCTCTCCCGAGTTCCGCAACAGGGCTTACATCCCTCTTCTCAGGGATGTCCCAAGCCGTAGTCCCCTCTATGACGAATGCATAATCCGGATCTATCCTGAATGCAGCAACCCTTGAGCCCCTTAACCCTACCTCCTCCTGGACGGTGAATACGCCATATATCGTCGCCCGGCAACGATCCATCTTAAGTATCTCCACAAGCGCTGCGCATCCGGCCCTGTCGTCGAACGCCTTCCCGACGACAATATCCCCCGATGCCCTCGCCCTTACTGAGAAACCAACGGGATCACCTACCTTAACAAGCCTTTCCGCCTCCTCCTTCGACGTCGCACCTATATCTATGAACATATCGTCCGAGTCCACAACCTTGTTCCTTTCCTCGGCCTTTTGGATGTGGATCGGCTTCGCCCCGATGACCCCCGGGACCTTCTTCTCCCCGATCACAACCCTCCTTGAGAGCAGGACCCTGTTGTCTATCCCCCCGACCTTCCGGAACCTTATCATCCCGTTTTGCTCTATCATATCGACGAGGAGCCCGACCTCGTCCATATGTGCGGCGAGCATGACCTTAGGACCCCTTGGATCCTCGCCTCTCTTCACGGCGAACAGGTTTCCCATGGTATCGGTGAAGAGCTCATCTACATAGCCGGATACCTCATCCCTTATGATCCTCCTAACCTCGTCCTCGAAACCCGAAACCCCTATAGCCTCGGAAAGCCTTATAAGAAGCACCTCAACCCCTCCTTTAAAGACATGAGGTCGCTCGCTATGAATTCGGAGAGGAGCAGTGATAACCTCCTTATATCCTCAAGCTTACATACCTCAACCGTCGTATGCATGTTCCTCAATGGGATGGAAAGCAGGCCCGTTGGGATCCCTTCCCTCGCCACCTGGATCCAGTAGGCATCCGTCCCCCCAGGCTGTGGGACCGGTTCCACTTGATATGGGATATCGAGCTCCTTTGCCAGATCTATAAGCCTCCCCGATATCTTCGGGTGGAAGTTCGGGCCTATCCCTATAACCGGACCCTTCCCAAGCTCAAAGCCCCTCCTCCCCGGAACCGCCGGCGACATTCCTATGGTCACGTCTATCACCACGGCCATATCCGGCTCTATGGAGAAGGAGCTCGTCGCCGCCCCTATCCCCCCAACTTCCTCCCTGGATGTGGCCACGGCGTAGACGTCGAAACCATGCCTCCTCCTCGTGAGCCTCTCCAACGTCTCGACCATCGCCGCAACCCCAGCCCTGTCGTCCAGGGCGCCGGCGGCGATACACCCTCCGGAAAGCTCTATGAGTTCCCCATCGAGCTTAACGAGATCCCCGACGGAGATGAGCTCTGAAACCCTATCCTCCGGCAATCCCGTATCTATGTAGAGGTCCGTCAGCTTGAACGGCTGGTTTGCCTCCTCACCCCCCTGGAGATGTGGGGGCTTCGAGGTTATTACCCCCATAACCTCCTCCTTCCCAAAAACCCTAACCCCCTGCCCTGGGAGGATGGATATATCGACCCCTCCAACGGTTGTGAACCTGAGATAGCCCCCCTTCTCTATCTTGGTTATCATGAGCCCTATCTCGTCCAGATGAGCGGCTATCATAACCGAACCGCCTCCGGATTCCCCCTTCTTCACCCCTATTACGTTCCCCGATCTATCCATCCTCACCTCGTCGCAGAAAGGCCTTATCCATTTCATCAAGACATCCCCAGCATATCCCTCATGCCCGGATATCCCAGGGGCTTGGGTTAATTCCTTCAGGATTCCGACAAGGTCCAATTCCCTACCCCTCCTTTTTAAGTCCTTTCGCTGACCGCAAGGAAAGTATACCACAAGAGAAGATATCATGTCAATACAGCGCCTCTTACCTCGGTGACTGCGCCGCCCACGGAATCGATAGGGGCAATCCCCTGTGGTTGCCCAAAATCATGGGCAGGCACGTTGAACGTTCTAACGTTTAAACGTTCAAACGTTCCAACGTTTATTACACAAGGCCTGCCCCTACAGGGGGATTGCGAAATGCGAATTGCGGATTGCGAAAAGACGGGTCACCATTTCTCATTTTCGCAATTCGCCTTCCGCCTTTCGCAATTTGTTTTTTCGCCTTTCGCCATTCGCCTTTCGCAATTTCTCTTGGTGTTTGCCCAAAATCAGGGCAGGCACAGGGGCCTGCCCCTACAAAGGATATCGAATTGCGAAATGCGGAATTGAAAAATCGTAGGGGCAACCCCCTGTGGTTGCCCAAAATCATGGGCAAGCACGTTGAACGTTCCAACGTTTATTACACAAGGCCTGCCCCTACGATGGATTTGACTACAAAAATCGGAAAGGTGTAGAATATGGCATGGACATGGGGAGGTGATGGAGATGGAAGAGGGGAAAAAGGCTTTGGCCTTCATGGCACATCCCGACGACGCCGAGTTCCTGTGCGCCGGAACGCTGGCATTGCTCCATAAGATGGGATACGAGATCTATATCGCCACCATGACGGCCGGCGATGGTGGATCCATGGAGCTACCCCCGGAGGAGATAGCCAGGATTCGCATCGGGGAGGCGGAGCGCTCCGCTAAGATCCTACAGGGCGAATATATATGCGCTGGGATGAAGGATTTCTTCGTGATCGTGTCCGAGGAAAACATAAAGCGCGCCACCGAGATATTGCGGCGCGTCAGGCCTTCCATCGTCTTCGCCCACCATCCCGCGGATTACATGCTGGATCACGAGTCGGCAAGCATCTTGGTGAGACATGCGTGTTTCTGCGCAGGGGCTCCAAATATGAAGACGGACGCCGTTCCGGCCGCCAGTCCCATAGATGGAATACCCTATCTCTACTATTGCATGCCGGTGGATGCGATGGATCACTTCGGGAGGCCCGTTGAGATGGGGTTCTACGTGGACATCGGGGATGTCATCGGGATAAAGGAGGAGATGCTCAGATGCCATGAGAGCCAGAGGGAATGGCTCCTAAAGCATCATGGCATAGACGAGTATGTGGAGCGGATGAAGAGATGGGCGGAGGAAGCCGGAAGAAAAGCAGGTGTTCGATTTGCCGAGCCATTTCTCCAGCATCGGGGGCATGCATATCCAAGGGACAATAAGTTGAAGGAGGTCCTCGGCCCATTGGTTAAGGAGGGAAGCTTCTGAGAGGAGGTGTTGCCTTATGGCAGGGGTAGGCCCGGAGAGGCTTGGCCAATTCAGGGAGGAATGTTCGATGGTGGAGAAGATACTCGCCAACTGCGAAACGGTGGATAAATCGTTCTCGATCCCGACGGAGGAGTTCCTCGAACGCCAGAAAAAGACATACGAAGCACTGCGTGGGATAGGCCTGGATGTCGGATTCGTCTTCTCGGACGAGCATTACGACGGGGATGTTCCATACCTTGGCGGAAACACGAACGTCCACGTCGAGCAGGTAGCCGGGGTCATAGGGAAGACGGGGTTTCACATCGTGGCGGGGCTCGAAGGAGGCTATGTGGCGGAACAGCTCGCATGGCGCGCCCGCGCCGAGGTCCACAAGGTCGAGATGCTGAAACTCGCGGACGAGGAATACCCAATAGAGGCGGAGAGGCTCGAGGACGTGATAGAGGCCGCGGCCGGAGGGAAAGTCGGAGCGATAGGGCTCCTCACCCCACGCCAGGTGATACCGGCATCCATCGTGGAATACTTGGAAAGGCTCTTCGGAAAGGAGAACGTGATAGACTGTCAGCAGCTATATCAGCGCATAAGATACGAGAAGTCGGAAAACGAGATGAGGCTCATAAAGGATGCAAGCGCGATAGCGGATGCGGCATTAAGGGCGATGCTCGCCGTCCTTAAGCCGGGGATGACCGAGACGCAGGTCGCCGCCTGGGGCTATTTCGTAGCAAGGGAGCTGGGGGCCGAGGAAATGGGATGGGATATAATCCTCGGCTCCGGCGAGAACAACAGAACCCTTATAGGAAAGGCGTTGAATAAGAGGATAGAGGACGGAGATTGGGTCCACCTCGGGGTCGCCCCGAAAAGGGACGGACTGAATTCGTGCGTAAGGAGGTCGGTAATAGCCGGACGTCGTCCCCAGGACTTGACATCCGATCAAAAATACTGGTTTTCGTTTATAGAGGAGGCATATACGGTTGGCTATGATGCCCTGGTGGAGGTTGCGAAGAAGGGGCTCCCGGCCTACCTTCAGGAGAAAGCGCTCGTGGACTTCTTCTCCTCTAAATCCAAGGAGGTATCGAAAAGGATCGGGAAGGAGGTCGACCTCGTCCGCCTAAAGCCATATACGGGAACCCATAACGCCGGCTATACGGAATGTCAGGAGTTCTTCGGGGCTATAACCCTTAATTCTAAAGAGCCATTGGGGGAACGGATAGTGATAATGCTCGACGTGGCCTTGCGTGGAATAGGGGATAGATGGGATGAGGTCATCATACCGGGACTCGACTACATAGTCATAGAGAACACATGTGGGAAGTTCGGGGAAAAGCTCGAGGAGCTGAATAAGATCCCGAGAAACGTCCAACATATGGTGGGAAATGTGGACGAGCTAACGTGATTGGCTACCTCTATTTGTATCTCACCTTCCATCCCGGATAGGATGGCTCCGATAAGTATTGCTTAATAAGCCTTACGGCATCCTCTATCCCCGCTACCTCGTCCATGTTTACCATATCCACCCTATCCATATTTCCCTCAAGCCATCTATAGAATATTTCGAGCTCCTGTTCCTCTTCGTCCATGAGGACGTTATCGCCGCAGGAAGGGATCCCGAAGCTCCTCCACACCTCTATGGCAAGCTCCCTTTCATCGGCATCGCGCCCTATCCTCCTCTGCCTTATCGGCCTTCCTTCGGAGACGATGAAGAGCTCCGCACATCCCGGCTCTGCGGATGGCATGACGAGAACGAGGTTTTTGAACCTCCTCCTTAAAGCCCTGTCCTTCGGGCTCACAAAGATCTGTTTGTTGAGCCTTGGCCTCCTCTCCCTTATCCTCCTCGCCTCCAAAAGCAGGGCTTCCAATTCGGATCCCACAACCTCATATCTCACCTCCCTCATCTCCTCCGCTATGGATAGGGCCTTATCGGATGGGGCCAAGGCGCTGTATAGGTGTGAGAGAACCCTCCTCCTTATGTTCTTCGACTTCCCAACGTATATCGTCTCCCCTCCCTCCCCTATCACCTCGTATACTCCCGGGGCTTTAGGAAGATCCCTCACAAGCTCCCTCTTCTCCCTGAGCCTCCGTATCCTTTCCTCCGGAAGCGGCATCTGGAGCTCCAGGAGGTCGCACAGCGTATTCGGCTCCCCTATCATCCGGATCATCCTGGAGAAGGCCTCCAGGAGCAGTTCCGACTCCCTTTCCGGGCTCCTCCTCTCCTCGTGGACGATCCCGAGGACCGAAAAAAGGGCTTCTGGGGATGTAAGGGCCTTCCCCTTGGAGATGGATCTGGCAAGCTTTTTCAACGATATCCAGCAGAGATCGTATATCCCGAAAAGCTCCGCTACCTCATCGGCCCCGAATATAGACCTTATGGCTTCAGGGGGATCGAATGCGACCGGGACCGTCTCCGCTATGAAGTTCGAGATCTCCTCGAGGAGCTCATAAGATCTACCCCCCACAAACGAGATCGAGCCATATGCTTCCGTCCCCCTTGACCTCATAACGGAGAGATCGATCCCACCTTGGGCCTGGGAAAACGCTAAGAAGGAGAGCTCGAGATCCTCTATTGGGATCCCGAGCATCTCCTCCTCTTCCACAACGCACCATAAACCATCCTTAAGAAGGAAGGCCGGATCCTCCCCTATAATCCCTTTTATTATCCTATCGGAGAGAGGGGGAGGGGCGTTCACGGCGTTGAAGATCCTCATCGCTATCTCCTGTGATGTCAAAGGCCCCATCTCCCTTATCAGGTCCAATATCCTTTTCCTCATCCTATCCAAGGGCATTCGATATCCTCCTCATCGCTTCCTCGAGCACATGATCGGGATATGTAAGGGATATCCTGAAGTATCCCTCCCCGTATTCCCCATATCCTACGCCTGGGGTCACGACCACATCTGCCTTCTCCAAAAGCATCGTGGCGAAATCCATGGATGTATATCCTTTTGGAACGGGAGCCCAGATGTAAAACGTCGCCTTCGGCCTATCGAGCTTCCATCCGAGCTTGTTCAATCCATCCACCACGAGATCCCTCCTCGCCCTGTATATCTCCCTCATCCTCAGGACGCAGTCCTGTGGCCCCCTCAACGCCTTAACCCCGGCGAACTGGATAGCCCTCAGGATCCCGGAGTCCATGTTCTCCTTGACGAGGGCGAGGGCGGATATGGCCTCGGCGTTCCCAACGGCAAACCCTATGCGCCATCCCGTCATGTTGTAGGGTTTCGAGAGGGACCCTATCTCCACCGCCACGTCCTTCGCCCCATGGACCTGGAGTATGCTCGGGGCCTCATATCCGTCGTAAGTCAGCTCCACATATGCTGCATCGTGACATATGAGGATCTTGTTCCTTCGAGCGAAGTCGACGGCTTCCTCGAAGAACTCGAGCGTTGCCGTGGCGGTCGTCGGGTTATTTGGGTAGTTGAGCCACATGATCTTCGCTTGCGATGCCACATACTTCGGGATCCCGGAGAAGTCCGGAAGGTATCCGTTCTTTTCAAGGAGGGGCATGAAGAAGGTGGTCCCTCCTGCGAATATAGTCCCAACGTTGTAAACCGGGTATCCGGGATTGGGTGCGAGCACTATATCCCCCGGATTGACGAAGGCGAGGGGGATATGTGCTATCCCCTCCTTCGAACCTATGAGGGGCAGGACCTCCCTCTCCTGATCGAGCTCAACCCCGAACCTCCTCTTATAATAAGAGGCAACGGCCTTGGGAAACTCCTTTACCGGATTATCCCCCCCATACCTGTGCCTCGCCGGATCCCCCTCATCCCTTATGGCCCTGCACATCTCATCGACGATGTGATCGGGAGTGGGGATGTCCGGATCCCCTATGCCAAGGGATATCACGTCCCTCCCCTCCGCCTTTGCCTTCGCTATCTTCCTCCCTATCTCGGCGAAAAGATATGGCGGGACCTTCTTCAACCTATCGGACCTCTCGAACAAATCATATCCCTCCTTTGAACTTCAACACCATATCCTTCTCCTTAACCCCGAAGCTCCTGGCAACCGGATCGCATTTGGCCCTGAGGAGGAAGAATATATCCCTTTTGGATTCATCCAGTGTCTCGTAGTTCCCATGTCCCTTGCTTATGACGACGTCCACCCCATAGAACGCCTCGATGAACTCCCCGGATACGTCCGAAAGCGGAGCCCCTATCATCCTCGAGCCTGTGGTTATAACCCTTGCCAAGGAGCTCATTCCGACCATCTCTGCATCTTCAAGGGTCGCATCGTTTATTATAGGACCTGCCTTCACGACATATATCACTTCCTTCCCCATCCCCTTCAGCTCCTCTACGAGGATCCTGTCGAAGGCGATCTCCCCCGAATTGTCCCCGATTATCATCACATCCCGGGCCGCTTCTATCCTCTCCCGCAGGATATCGTAGTCGTCGACGGAGAAAGGGGTATCCATGACCTCCGATAGGACATGCACGAGGTCGAACCTCATCCCTATCCCGAGATCCACGATGTTCCCCGCAACCGATATCTTGACGGCCGCCAGTAACCTATCCCGGCTCCTCTCCACCATCTCCTTGGCATCCGGGTATAAAGAAAGCGCAATCTCGTTATATCTCCTCTTCAGATCCCTATATGGATCTTCATTCCCAACGATCCTCTCCACTATCCTGTATATCGGGGTGGAGAGCTCGGCCGGGCTGCCATCAAGGGATATCCCCTTTAGATACCCGAGGGCCTCGTCGACGATCTCCTTCCTCTTCCTTGGATCGTCCGTGGCTATCTTCGCCGTGTTGACTGCCTGCGTCACCATACAAGGTATACAGTCGAGAACTGCCTTCATCCAACCCCTCCTTTCATCTATCTATTATACGATCTTCCGGGTACCGGATCAAGTAGGGGCAACCCCCTGTGGTTGCCCAAAACCAGGGCAGGCACGTTGAACGTTCTAACGTTTAAACGTTCAAACGTTCCAACGTTTATTACACAGGGCCTGCATTGGGCAGGCACGGGGGCCTGCCCCTACTGGAATTCCGGAGCCCTTGACACCGAGATCGGGGTTTGGTAAAATCCACGAGAAGAGAGGCGGGCCATGTCTCGCCCTAAAACCGATAGGGGGTGGTGTTGCGATGCGGAAAGCGGTAAGGCTTATATTGTTCCTCCTCCTCGCCCAGTCCCTGATCCTTTCATTGGCATCCGCGGAGGAGGAAGGATTTGTGAGCATATTCAACGGAAAGGATCTAACGGGTTGGGATGGAGACCCTCGTTTCTGGTCCGTGGTTGACGGCGCTATAAGAGGCCAGACCACATTGCAGAACCTCCCAAGGCATAATACGTTCTGCATCTGGAGGGGAGGGAAGCTAAAGAACTTCATCCTGAAGATAAAGTTCCGTATCCAGAACGGGAACTCCGGGATCCAATACAGGAGCAGGGAGATAGGGAAATGGCGCGTTGCCGGATATCAGGCGGAGGTCGAGAACAGCCCCGGGAAGGTCGGCTTCCTATACGACGAGGCCGGCAGAGGCAGCATAGCCAACGTCGGGGAGTTCGTATTGGTGGATAAGGATGGGAAAAGGAACGTCTTAGGAAACGTCTCCGACAGGGAGGCCCTTATAAAAGCCGGATATTACAAGGAGAAGGATTGGAACGAGTATACCATAATCTGTCGCGGGAACCATATCGTCCATATCCTCAACGGATTCCAGACCGTCGAGGTCATAGACGAGGACACGAAGGGGAGGGCTATGGAGGGGCTCCTGGCCTTACAGATCCACGTAGGGCCTCCAATGCTCGTGGAATTCAAGGATATAAGGATAAAGCACCTTCCGGATCACTTCGGCGAAGCAAAGCTCCTCTTTAACGGCAAGGACTTAAGCGGATGGACGTTCTCAAGCGATGAGATGAAAGGGACATGGAGCGTTAGGGACGGCGTCCTCGTGGACAAAGGGAAGCCGGCAGGTTACATAAGGACCACGGAGGATTACACGAACTACGTCCTCAGGCTTCAGTTGCGGCACGTAACGGCGGGGAATGGAGGGGTTTTGCTGCGGATGGTCGGTCCGGACAAGGTCTGGCCAAGGTCCATAGAGGCCCAGGGGCAATCCGGAAGTCTCGGGGACATATGGAACATAGATGAGTTCCCGATGAAGACGGATCCATCGAGGACGAGCGGAAGGCACACGAGGAAGATGCATCCATCGAATGAGAAGCCTTTAGGGGAATGGAACGAATACGAGATAACCCTCGATGGTGGAAACCTCGAGATAAGGGTGAACGGATTGGTCCAAAACACGGCTACGGAATGCTGGGAGGTCCCGGGGAAGATCTGCTTGCAGTCCGAGGGAGCCCATATGGAGTTCAGGAACATAGTCCTCATCCCGATAATAAAGGGCAAATGAGCACGTTGAACGTTCCAACGCTTAAACGTTCAAACGTTACAAGTGGGTAGCAAGCCAATCGCATTGGCGGTTAGCACGTTAAACGTTCCAACGCTTAAACGTTCAAACGTTCCAACGTTACAAGGGGGGTGGATTGGGGAATGGATCAAAGGAAGATAAGGGTTGGGATAATAGGATGCGGGGGGATAGCGCAGGGCCACATAATGCAGCTCCTCAGGGTTCCGGAGGCGGAGATCGTGGCCCTGTGCGATGTGAACGAGGAAAGGATAGGGTGGACCAAGAAGAACTTCTCCGTCATACCTTCCGTGGCGAACGCGAAGGCCTTCTCCGACTACAAGGAGATGCTCGAGGCTGTAGAGCTCGATGCCGTGGAGATACATACCCCTCATACGCTCCATTACGAACAGATAATGGCATCCCTGGATAAGGGGCTCCACGTCCTCGTGGAGAAGCCGATGGTGTGCAAGGTATCCCATGCCAAGGATGTCGTGGCTAAGGCGAAGGAGAAGGGAAAAGTGGTCCTCGTCTCATACCAGAGGCACTATCAGCCTCAGTTCAGATACATAAAGCAGGTCATAGAGTCTGGGGAGCTCGGATCTGTCCAATTCATCTCCGCCCTTCAGTCCCAGGACTGGTATAGGGGGACGAAGGGCACATGGAGGCAGGATCCCCTCTTAAGCGGTGGTGGGCAGATAAACGACTCGGGAAGCCACCTCATAGACATAATACTCTGGACCACGGGCCTTCATCCGAAAAGCGTATTCTCCTTCATGAACAACCTCGACTCGAAGGTGGACATAAACTCATCCCTTTCCGTAAGGTTTGTGGAGAACGCGGAGGCGAGCATAGCGATCGTCGGGAATTCCCCATGCTGGTGGGAGGACATAACGATCTGGGGAACGAAGGGAGCGATATTCTACAGGAACGGGAGGCTCCAACATTGGCCGGAGGGAGGGAAGGCTATACTCGAACCCATACAAATGCCAAGGGGTGGGAATCCGGATTCCAACTTCATAAACGCTATCTTGGGGAAGGAGGAGGTTGAATCACCTCCTGAATGCGGGTTAAGGGTCATCGAGCTCACCGAAGCGGCTTGGAGATCCGCGGCCGAGGGGAGGATGGTGGAGATTTCTGAAGTATCCGATATATCCTGATGGGACCATGGCCTTGATGAATATCCTCCCATCCTCAACGTGCTTCTCCAGTATCTTCCCAACCTCATAAAGGCGCGAGATCGTTTTCCCATCCCATTCCGGTATGGAGAGGGATAGGGGGATGGAGAACATGTCCACCATATCGTCTATCCTCCTCAGGAGCTCCTCGATCCCAATCCCTTCCTTCGCCGACGCGAAAACCGCATCCCTGTAAACGGCCTTCAGATGCTCCAGCCTATCCCTGTCCACCCTGTCTATCTTATTGAGCACCAATATCGATGGGATTTCCAACGCCCCGAGGTCCTCGAGGGTCTTCTCTATTATCTCCATATGGTCTTCGAGGGCCGGGTCGCTCGCATCCGCTATATGGACCATTATATCGGCGTCCACGACCTCCTGAAGCGTTGACCTGAAGGCCGCTATGAGCCTCGGGGGTAGGTTCCTTATGAAGCCCACCGTATCGGATATCACGACCTTCCTCCCGCTTCGGAGTTCTACGGATCTCACGGTCGGGTCAAGGGTAGAAAAGAGCTTATCGTCGACGTAGACATTGGCGCCGGATATCATGTTGAAGATGGTGGACTTCCCAACGTTCGTATATCCAACAAGGGCTACTTTTATAACCCCTTTCCTCCCCCTCCTCTCCACCTCCCTCCTCTTATCTATCCTCTTCAGCTCCCTCTTCAGGTATGCTATCCTCGAGGTTATATGTCTCCTAAGGGTCTCGAGCTTCGTCTCCCCAGGCCCTCTCGTCCCCGACCTCCCCGACACGGTGGATACAGCCCCTATCTGCGACAGCATATGCCCCTTCCCAACGAGCCTCGGGAGGAGGTATTCGAGCCTTGCGAGCTCAGATTGTATCTTAGCCTCGGCAGTCCTGGCCCTCCTCGTGAATATCTCCAGGACGACCTCGGTCCTATCCATAACCCTTAGATCGAGTATATCCTCCAGGTTCTTCACCTGGGCCGGGGAGAGGTCGTTATCGAATAGGATGAGGTCCGCCCCTTCAGCCATGGCCTTTAGCTCCAAAGCCTTCCCCTTGCCGATGTAAAACGCCGGGTCCGGCTTCCCCCTCCTCTGCCTCCCCTTTCCGACAACGACCATTCCCGCCGTCTCCGCAAGCCTTTCAAGCTCCTCTAATGACTCCTCCGCCTCCCTCTCCGATACGGATGAGAGGACAACCTGGAAGACGAAGGCCTTTTGGCCATTGTATCCTTCCATCCTTCTCCTCACCCTCCCCTCACCCTATATCCAAGCCTTCTCACCATCCTTCTCGCCTCCTCCCATACCGCGCTCGGATCCATATCCCCGAATATATGGATCCCGAACGTAACCCCCTTCATCCCCTCTCCTATCTGCGGACCCCTGTATACATCCAGGATCTCGACCCTGCAAACCCCACCTATCCTGGAAAGGATATCGAGGATGAGCTCCTCATCGACCTCCTCCGGAAGCAATACGGATATATCCCTCCTCCTCGTCCCGAACCTCCTCACCCTCCACTCGAAAAGCTCCTCATCATCGAGGAGCTTCGCCCTCTTTATCGATATTACCGTCCTCCTCTTCCCCTCCCTTATAGTTATCATCCCTCTCGAGAGGTCCACTCCTTCCAATACCCCTATATGCACCGTTCCCTTCTCTATGTTCCTGACCCCCACTATCTTCCCCACCGAATCCATCCATCTCGTCCTCTCCCTTATGAGCCAGTTTATCATGCTATTGGAGAGGGACAAGGCGTATGAGGCGTTCTCGTTCCCGAAATACGAAGCAATCCTTTCTATCATGAACGCTATCCCCGCCTCGTTTTCCGATTCCGCAAGCGATGCTATCCTCTGGCATGCCTTTATAAAAACCTCCCGAGCCTCATCCGCATCCGGATTCACCTGTATGGAGGCATAGAGCTCCGGGTTCTGGGAGAGGATCCTGCCCATGAGGAGGAAGAAGAGCTCGTATATGGGGGTTCTCATCTTGAAGGCGCTCTCCACATCTATCCCGCATTCCCTCATCGTCTCGGCCATGGCTATAAGGGAAAGGTGTGGGAGGACTTGGACGAAAGCCATTATCTGGTCGTGCTCCCCAGGGGTCGTCTCGACGACCATCGCCCCCTCCGACTCCAACAACCCCTTCATCCAACGGATCCATTCCTCCGAACACCTCCCCTTCATCGGGACGATGGCAACCACATGACCCCTTGTGGACTCCACCCCGGGCCCGAAAAGGGGATGGATCCCGAGCACATCGACCCATTTCGGGGCTATTCCGGCTATGGCCTTCATCGGACCCCTCTTCCTCGAGGAGAGGTCGCATATGAGGGACCCCTCCTTCATGGAGGGAGCCACCATCTCCGTTACATCCTTTATGGAATCCATCGGAACGGCGAGGAATACGACATCGAAGGAAGGGATATCGAGGTCCTTCGGATCTTTGAAGAGCTGGCCCTTGTATTCGAGCCCCCTCCTCTTCACCAACCTCTTCATATCCTCGAACAGATGGGGTGCGGCCGGGCTTGTGTCGTATATATCCACCTCATACCCTTTGGATGCGAGGAATGTGGAGATCCACCTCCCCATCCTCCCCACGCCCCCGATGATTAGGACCTTGGGGGTGAAAGGGCTTTTAAGGCCAGCCTCTGGATTCAAATCGTTAGCTATCGTCCTCACCCATCGAGTCCGCTAAATAAAAAGAGGGGGACGAACGAACTTATACCGCTATTCGTCCCCCTCATCTATTTTCCCCTCGCCCGCCCTCGGCGGGTCGATTCGACATACTACTTCGCCGTGGCTATGAGGGCGGCGACCGCCACCCCGAATAGCAGATAATAGGGGAGCGCCCCTTGCTTCTTCAGCTCCTTTCGGAGCTCGTCGACGGATGCCCCGACCTTGCCCTGCTCCTCCACAAGCCTATCCAACCTGGCCATCCCCTCCCTCGTCATCTCGTCCAGGGATTTCTGGACGCCCCTTATCGCATCCTCCTTCTTCGCCAGGTCGGATATAGTTCCCTGCTGCTTCGATATCGTCTCCTGCTGGCTTGCTATCGTCTTTTGCTGCTCGGATATCGTCTCCTGCTGCCTCCTTGCCAGGGCCTCCGCCTCCGAGAGCTTCCTTTCAAGCTCCGCCTTCGCCGCCTCGAGCTTCCCGATCTCGCCCTTGAGCTCGGATACCTCCCGCTCCATGGAGGCTATCCTCTCCTGGAGAGAGGCGACCTTCTTCTTCAGCTCCTCGTTCTCGCCCTTGACCCTCGATAGCTCGTCCTGAGCGGAGGAGAGCTGGCTCCTCAGCCTTGCGAGCTCAACCTCCTTCTCCTTGAGCTTCCTGGCGAGCTCGGCACTTACGGCCTCGATCCTCGGCTTCACGACCTTCCTGGCATACTTCCCAGGTATAACGAGCTTATCCCCAGGATATATCCAGTGCGGATCCTTGATGTATACGTTCCCATCGTATTTCCAGATCTTTGGCCATTGCCAGGGCTTACCAAGATACTTCCCCGCTATATCCCAGAGCGTATCCCCTTTCTTTATCGTTATTATGATGTCGCTGGGACGCTGTTTCTTAACCGTCTCGGCCGATGCAAGCCCCGTCCAGGGAAGGGCTATGGCCAAAGCGAGGAGAACCGCTAACGCCTTGTTCTTCCTCATCGCTCTCACTCTCCTTTCCCCGGCCCATTAGAACCTGAGGGCGAGGGAGATGTGATGGGAGAACCCATCCAATCCCCCCTTCTCAAGCCCTATCGCGTAGTCTATACCCCACCTCTCCTGGAAGAGGCCAAGGCCGGCCGTTATCCTCCCGTTGTTATACCCCGCTCTAAGGGCAAGAAGTTTCATGAGCTTGGCCTCAGCCCCGGCATTTATCCCAACGGTCCAGGACGCCGCATCGGCGGGGTTCTTCATGAGGACGACATCGGCGGCAGCCGTTACTATCTTCCCGAGATCCTTGACGGCCGCCCCAACGGCTACCTCCGGATTCACATCGAGGGCTTCGCCCCCGATCTTCCCAAGATTCCCTCCTCCTATGTTCCTGACCAGGACCCCGACGGAGACCATCTCAACCGGCTTCAGGAGAGCCCCTACATCTATCCCAAGCCCTACGTCGCTTCCAAGGGGTGATTTCATGACCATGACCTTCCCCGATGCACCGAGGGAAACAAGGGGCAGGAGCTTAATCCCATAGGAGGCGGAGTAGATGGACTCGCTCATGGAGGCCTCCCCCTCCTCCGACTCCAGAACCGCCTGATCCCTGAAGACGTAGAACCCGGCTGTAGGGACGGCAAGAGCTATGTAGTCCCTGGAGAGGACCCCGAGCTTCCCCGCATGCATGAACGTCTCCTCCCTCTCCTTTATAAAGGCGAGACCAGCAGGGTTATAGTAAAGGGCGTTGACGTCGTCAGCAAGTCCGACGAAGGCCCCTCCCATCGCCATGGGCCTGGCGCTCACCCCCGCATACTCGAAGGCCGCCATGGCCCCACCGGCCCAAAGGAGGAGAAGCCCTGTTCCGATAACCAATGCCAAAAGAAGCTTTGATCCCCGAACCATCTTCTCCACCTCCCCCTATTTCCGCTTCAGAACGCCGATGGCCTTCGTTATCGTCTTGTCGGCCGCCTTTATCTGGATGATGTATATCCCGGCGGGAACGATGTTCCCCGCATCGTCCTTCCCATCCCAGAAATCCACGTTCTCACCGGCCACCGCCGCCTTCCCGTCCGCTATGGTCCTGACGAGCTCCCCGTTCTTGTTGTAGACCTTTATCGTTGCCGTCCCGGCCGCCTGCAACACATACCTTATCGCTATGCCTTCCTCCGCTACGAACGGGTTCTTGCTCACCATGACCTTGTAAAGCGGAGTGACGGGCTTTTCATACGTGACCCTCAGGACAGCCTTCGCTATGTTCCCAGCCCCGTCCTTCGCCGTCACGACGATCACGTTCTCCCCTTCCTTAAGGGTCACGTCCTGCTTTATCTCAGGGCCCTTGGCCTTCACCACAGCGCCGTTCACCGATATCTCTACATCAACGGCAGCCGTCACATTATCGGTGGCCGTTCCTACGAGCTTCACCTTGTCCACGTAAACAAGGGCCCCATCCCTTGGAGCCGTTATCGCCAGGACGGGCGGAACCTGATCCGGCGGAGCCGGCTTCTCCACGACCTCCACCGTTATCTTCGCGGGATCGCTTACGTTCCCGGCTGTATCCGTTACGGTGAGCGTCACCGTATACTTCCCGACCTTGTTATATACCTTCGTCACGGTCGCGCCCGATGCCGTCGTCCCATCCCCAAGATCCCAGGAGTATGTCGCTATTCCGACCTCGTCCGTCGATCCGGCGCCGGAAAGGGTTATGGGCGTCCCGACCTCGACCTTTATGTCCGTCCCGGCATTGGCAACCGGCTTCTTGGTATCCCTGACCACAACAACTTCGTTGGAAACAGGGCTCGATGTCCCCGTGGCATCCTTGGACCTCGCCACTATCTTGTTCGTTCCCTCGGCAAGGGATACGGTCAGGGAGAACTTGCCATCCGCTCCCGCCGTCGTCTTCCCGGCGGATGCCCCGTTCACGAAGACCTCAACCTCGAGGTCGGCGGCAGCTACGCCGGACACGGAGACGGATGTCTTATTGGTCGGGGTGGCTATCGGCCCAAGGACCGGCGTCACGGCCCCAATGGGTCCTGTGGAGAACTTCACCGATATATCGCCAACGAACGGATTCCCGTTCATGTCTGTTATGACGTTCTTGTCAAGCGTCAGTTGATACGTGGTGTTCCCGGAAAGCGGTGCGGCGGGCTTTATCGTCACCTTCGTGTGCGAGGGATCGAGTCCAACCGTTATCTTGACTGGCTTCCCGGTTGAGAGATCCGTAAGGGACCAGGTCGAGGCATCCACCCATGCCGGATGGAGCTCCTCGCTGAACTCGATCTCTATGCTCGTCGTCACAGGGACCCTCGCCGATCCATCGGCAGGGGTTATCTTGACAACGGACGGGGGTATCGTGTCTATCGTATAGAACTTCGCCTCGAGCTTGGTTATCGGCGCTCCGTTCGCATCCACTATCGGGTTCCCGGCCTTGTCCGTTATGTCGACGGCTCCCTTCTCTATCGTAACGATGTAAACCCTGTTCGGCTTGAGGGGCACAAGCCCCGTTGGCTTTACGAATATGGCCGTATCGTTTTCGTCCCACCTTATCAACACAGGGCTGTTCTCAGGAGGCAGGGCTATTATATCCCCTATCTTTATCTTCACCGGCGGCGCAACCGTCTTCCCATCCGTAGTCTGGGTCTCCACCGAGAGGGTTGCATCCAGAATCCCCAATCTATTCATAGGCCTTGTGAAGTATATCTCGACCTCCGCATCGAGGGGGACCTGCTTCGCACCCGGAGCGGGAGCTATGGAGTAGGTCGGGCCCGGAAGATCCTTGTCCTCCGTGGCAAACCTCCCCTTGAGGGAAGTCAGGGCAACGGGATTCCCAGCCTTGTCCGTCGGGACCGTCCCGGTGAGCATCGCCTCATATACCCTCGCCGGAACAAGCTTCGCACGAGGATCTAAGGCCCCAAGCTTCTCCACGTCTATCTCCACATCGTTCCCAACCCACTTGGCAGCCCCGACGTCGAATAGCTGTTTAACGACGACCTGCACCGTTGTCCCCGTCGTGAAATTCCTGACCAAGAAGGTCGCCGCCGAAACCGTCCCGGCCTCCATCGTCTCGCTGAACTTGACCTTTATCGTCTTCGTGGCAACGGGAACGCCAACGGCACCATCGAGCGGGATCTCCTTGCCGGTTCCGGGATCGACGTAAACTATAGTCGCTGTCGGAGGTATCGTGTCTATCGTCTCGAAGGATCCCTTGATCTCCTCTATGGGCGTCGGATCGTCCTTGCTCTTGGCGAGCTGGTTCCCTGCAAGGTCCGTCATCTTTCCCGTGACGGTTATCGTATAGGTGCTATTCGGCTTAAGGAGAGGAGGAACTATGGCTCTGCCGGCTGCCCTTGCGAGCTCCACGACCTTGTCCATGTCTATAAGCTTCAGGGTCAGGACCTCCGTCCCGGGGATTGCGCCAGGAGCCCATGTTGCGGAGAACGCCCCGGCATCCACGAGCATCTTAAGCTCTATCGGGGGCGCGACGGCCGTCGTAACCCCCTCTATCTCCCTCGATACGGAGAACTTGGCCTTCAACACGGAATCCCTGTCCATCGGCTCGCTGAATATTACCTGGAACCCCTGAACGGTCAGGACCTCCGGATCTACCTGTTTCTCACCCTTTGGAGGGAATGTGCCGACGACATAAGGAGGGGTTATGTCGGTCGTGGCCTTTATAGCCTTTGCCTCCACCTTAACCCCAGGGGGGTTACCAACCGTATCGGTCATCGTAACCCTGACATCCAGATCCTGTGTCCCAACCCCAGCAGGAAGCGTGAGCTTCTCCGTGACCGCTACATCCACCCCGCCAACAAGACCAACCGAAACCTTCTTGGTTGCAAGCACTGTCCCTGCAGAATCGAGTATGTCCACAGTGTAATCCTTCGGATTCGCCTCCGTATACTTGAAGCTTATCTCTACCTCCTTCGTCCACTCAACCCTAACTGGATTCGCAGCCGTAGGAGATGTTATCGTGATCACAGGGGAGCTGTTGTCGACGACAACGGGAACTGCAGGATCGGCAACGTTCCCAGCAACGTCGAACGTGAAGGACTTCACATAATACGTCCCATCCTTGACCTTCGTCGTATCCCAATCAGCCGTGAATGGAGCTGTTGTGACAGATGCTATAAGGACGGTCGTAGGACCAGGCTCCGTGAAGTCCTTCACATCATAGTAGTATTCAACCTTGGCTATCCCAGAAGGATCCACCGTGTATGGGGATTCGAGCTTAACGGTCCCCTTGACAACAGCCTTCTCCGCGGCCTTATAATCCTTCCCAGCTATCGTGAGGAGGACATCGGCTTTCTCAGCAGGGCGTGCTGGCGGCGTGGCATCGACATCGAATGTCGCCTTCGCAACTTCGGAGACGTTCCCGAGTTCGTCAACACCTGTCGCCTCCACCACAGCAGCCCCATCGAACCCCTTGACCACAACGTATTCACCACTGAAAGACCTCCCGGGAACATCGCCCTTCATAACAACAGCGGAAGGAACACCGCCCTTCTGCGTGACATGAACGGTTGGAAGCTTGGCAAGATCCTTGTCAGATGTGACATCGATAAGGACCTTGTCCCCATCCTTGAGGAGTGTCTTCCCGGCAGGGAGCGTCACCTTCACCGAAACTATCGGGGCGACAACGACCGTGAACTTATCAGAAGCCGTCCCTTTGTTCCCAGCAAGGTCCGATGCCTCGACACTAACAGATCCATCACCAACAGCAGCTGTCTCAGGAACCTTCACCTTGTAGGTATACGTGTTGTCCTTTTTCTCAGTCAGGGTAAGATCGGTTATCGCCACGCCTTTCGCATCCTTAACGACTACGGTCGGATCTGCCTTCAAAGCCTCGTTCGATACAACCGTTATAGAAACATCCCCTCCCGGCCTTACCTGCTTCGGGGATATCGTCAGCTTGAGAACGGGAGGCTCGACATCAGGAGGCGCCGTGGCGATCGTCGCCTTAGATGGTGGAGGAGCTGGAATCTCGGTTGTATCGGCCATGAACCCGCCAGGAGTTGGGATCAAGTTTACATCGTAACTGCCCTCCTTCAGAAGCTCAACCCTTAAAATGGCAATCGCCCCGGATCCGCTTATGGGGGTTCCAAAGGTGTAGAAGTCGATCATGACCGAGTCCGCCGTATCTATTGTGGCCTCCGCCTCCCCCTTCTTCCAGGTAAGCGGCATGAAGGAGAAACCGCTCTTTTCAGTCGGCTCGACGTATTCCTTGCCCTCTATCGCCGTAAACTTAAGCCCATCGCGAGGGATTTTAACCGTAACGCTTCCCAAAGACCAGTTCTGGGCTCCTGAGTATTTTATCGCAACGAAGATCTTGTCTCCAACGGATGCCTGGATCGTCGGTGGGCTTCCAGTTGCAGCAGCGGCATCATAACTTGTCTTGTCGAGTCCGAGGGAAAGCGAAAGCTGAGCGCTCGTGCTTGAGGCAAAGCCGAAGGTCAAAAGCGCTAAGGCAAGAACCCCAAAGATCATAACCTTATGCCCTCTCATCTTATCCCTCCCCTTCTATATGATTCCTGTTTCCTAAAACCGAACCCGTGAAGTCGGAGGCAAACCTCCAACCCCTTTTTCGCCAGGAACATCTTATTGCATCTGCCAGCGCCTTTAAGAGATTCCGACCCTGATTACTTCGGTTTACCTATCCGCTTTCCCACCCCCTTACCCTCATCTCACCCCCCCCTAAATGAACGTTGGAACGTTTGAACGTTTAAACGTTGGAACGTTCAACATGCCAACGGCCAATATGATTGGCCTGCTACCCCCTTGTGTAATGAACGTTGGAACGTTCAACGTGCCTTACCGAAACACGATGTTCACTATCAATGCCATTATAGCGAGAAATATCGTTATGAGCGATATAACTATCCACCTAAAATGTGTATCCATCCTGGCAATAACCATGTCTATCCTCGCAGATAGCATATCCATCCTTTGCTCAAGCCTATCCATCCTCTGTTCAAGTCTATCCATCCTTTGCTCGAGCCTATCCATTCTCTGCTCGAGCCTGTCCATCCTCGATGGCAGGTTCTCTATAACCCCTTCCAGATATGCAACCCTCTCTTCTATCGTCCCCCTCATCCCTGCTATCCCCTCTTTTTCAATTCCAAATTCCGCAATCCTGATCGAGGACCTGCATTGGGCAGGCACAGGGGCCTGCCCCTACAAAGGATTTTTCAATTCCGAATTTACTTTAAGGTTCCCTCTATCGACGAAACAAGGTTAATATGAGGTTCACTATCATGGTGACCATCGAAAGAAGCACAGTCACGAACAGTATGACCAACCACCTGAAATGCGTGTCCATCCTCGCAGATAGCGCATCTATCCTCGCAGATAACGCATCTATCCTTGCAGATAGCCTCTGCTCAAGGCTGTCCATTCTCTGCTCAAGCCTTTCCATCCTTTGTTCAAGCCTATCCATCCTCGATGGCAGGTTCTCTATAACCCCTTCCAGATACGCAACCCTCTCCTCTATCGTCCCCCTCATCCTTCCCCTCTCCTCTTTTTCAATTCCGAATTCCGCAATCCGAATTCCGAATTCCCCTAATTCCCCCGATTCCCCTCATCCCTCATAAATCCGAAATCAATAAATCCTAACCGCTAAGTAATCCTGTGCCCCGAGATCCCCGCCCGGCACCCTTGCGTAATCAACCCCAAACCTTATCCTCTTGGTGCCATAAGGTATTATGAGGTAGATCCCGCCCCCGAACGTCAACCCTGATATCTCCCCTGGCTCCTTCCTATATCCTGCCCTTAACGATATCGATGCCATCCCCCTTGCCAAATCGTATTCGATCCCAAGCCCATATCCGGAGGGCTCGTCCAAAGTCTTCCTCGTTTCCGCAGTAGCCAAAAACCCTTTTAAAGCAATGGCTACCCCAGCCCTCATCGTCCTCGGAAGGGGGAGCGACTCGGCTTCATCCGACCCCTTCCCCTTAATCTTCACATCAGGTCCAAGGTTCTGGATGGCAGCCCCTGCGGATACCTCCACATCCCCGATCCCCATCCCTATCTTCGCACGCGCTACAGCTCCGAGGTCGGCGCCGAAACCATTTCCAGTGGACTCCTCGATGAACTTCCTATGAATCCCCTTTACACTGGCCCCTATCCCAAGCCTAAAGTTTGACTTTTCTATTCCGAAAGCGGCTCCAAGAATTCCTGCAGCGTCGTAAAGGAGTTCCGTCCCTATCGGCTCTCCCAGTTCATTCGTCTTCTGGATCTCCCCTATGCTGTATCTTATCCCTCCTATTCCAATCCCAAGGGGTCCGACCCTGAATGCCGTGGCCAGGACATCATACGAATCGTCCGGTATATCCTTTACCATGGCGCTGTGCATGAAGTATGCATCGGCCTTGCAGAAGGCAAGTCCGGCCGGATTCCAGTAAATGGATGCCGCGTCCTCCGATATGGCTGTATATGAGAGGCCAAGGGCATTTGCCCTTGCCATAGCTCCGAGCTTCAGGAAATCCGCACCTGTCGGGGTGACGACCTGATTTTGCGCAAGTGCCAACCCTGGAAATATAACTATCAAGAACCCAAACCAATATGCCTTCGACCTCAAACCATACATCCCCTTTCCCGGAAATCCATAATGGATTTCGGAATTCGCAATCTAAGTCAACCATCCCATCTTTTCAATTCCGAATTCCGAATTTACTTTACGGTTCCCTCTATCGACGAAACAAAGTTAACATGAGGTTCGCTATCATGGTGACCATCGAAAGAAGCATAGTTACGAACAGTATGACCAACCACCTGAAATGCGTGTCCATCCTTGCATACAGCATATCCATCCTCTGTTCAAGCCTATCCATCCTTTGTTCAAGCCTTTCCATTCTCTGCTCAAGCCTATCCATCCTCGATGGCAGGTTCTCTATAACCCCTTCCAGATATGCAACCCCCTCCTCTATCGTCCCCCTCATCCCTGCTATCCCTTCTGCCCTCCTTCCCCCTCATAAATGCACCTGAGCAATCAGATCCTCTACCGATGGAACAAAGCTAATATGATATTCACTATCAGAGCGATTAGCGCAAGAAATATGGTCACAAGCAATATGACTAACCACCTAAAATGCGTGTCCATCCTCGCAATAACCCTATCTATCCTCTCAGATAGCGCATCTACCCTTGCAGATAGCGCATCCACCCTCGAAGACAGCGCATCTATCCTTGCAGATAGCTCCTCCCTGAACATGTCTATCTTCTGGTCGAGCCTGTCCATCCTTTGCTCGAGCCTATCCATTCTCTGCTCAAGCCTATCCATCCTCGATGGCAGGTTCTCTATAACCCCTTCCAAATATGCAACCCTCTCCTCTATCGTCCTCATCCTTACCCTCCCATCTTCTCAATTCCAAATTCCAAAATCCTGATCGAGGACCTGCATTGGGCAGGCACAGGGGCCTGCCCCTACGAGATATGTTCCCATGAACATGGTTCGGAATGACGACATCGGACAAATCAATCGTAGGGGCAACCCCCTGTGGTTGCCCAAAATCAGGGCAGGCACGTTGAACGTTCCAACGTTTAAACGTTCCAACATTTATTAAACAGGGCCTACCCTTACAAAGGATTTTTCAATTCCGAACTCCGAAATCAAAATAAAGGGAGTAGGGCCTCCCTAAAAGAGAAGCCCTACTCCCTCACCCATTACCTCACAACGAGGTTCCTCACAAGCACCTGACCATCTGCCTTAACCATAACCCTATACACACCTGAGGATATCCCCTTGAGATCTACAACGATCTGATTCACCCCAGGCTTCAGGGATATGGCCTTAGCAAGAACAGCCTGGCCAGATACGGTGGAAACCACTAACTCGCCCGCTACGGCCTTGGGGGAAGAGACGGGAACCACAACGTAATCGGATGCAGGGTTGGGATATAGCGCGCTCAGCTCGAGCTTCCCAACATCCTTCTCGTCCTTCCCAGCAAGCTCGGCGCTCCCTATCACGAGATCCGCCTCGGCAACAGGTCCGAGAACCTCCTTCCCCGTCATGTCCCACATCACGGAGGAATCGACTTTAAGCCCAGGATATCCAGCACCAATCGCCTTGAAGGTGAAGGAGGCAACCTTCCCAACAGCGCCTCCCATCGGGGCGAAGTCGACCGTTATCGTCCCAGCACCAGGAGCGACGTAGACGAATGGCATCTCACCCGCAACAGATCCAACGAACTGGAGCTTGGACGGATCGTATTTGAGGACAACCCTTCCAGCAGTCATCCCTGCGGCATCCACAAGAAGCTCTACGTTGACCGTATCGCCAACCGCTACCCTGGACCTATCCGCCTTAAGCCCTATGTCCCTGAACGCAGGAGAGAGGAACCTGCCCTCCGCATCGACCGTCCCGACATCAGGAGCGCGCAGGACCTTCCAATCCCAGCCCCATTGCGTGGCGAGCATCCTAAGCTCGTAGATATCCCACTTCCCGTCCCCGGCAGGAGGATCGTCTACCTTCATCCCGGCCTTCACCTGGTCAGCAGGGACCTTCGTCCCATCCGGAAGCGTGGCCCCAACGGCCTTCCCGTAATACTTCTTCAGGATGGCCAAGTCGGCTATGTTCACAGCGCCATCGCCGTTGAAGTCGCCAAGGAGCTTGATTATCCTTATCGCACCATTAACCTTGGTGGCAGCTATCTCGTTCCCGTAGATGTCGAACGCGGTGGCCGTCTGGAGCACGAGGTCCGTCTGTCCAACTACCTCTGTCTGGACCTCAAACGTTATCGCAGCAAGGGTCGTATTGCCCGTGACCTTCATGTCCTCCCCAAGGACGGCAACGGATACGTCGAGGATGCCAGCAACCGGATCATCTGTGTAAATCGGCTCCCCGAACTGCTTCCCGCCGATAACCTCGACGACCTTGACCACAGCCGGATCGTATTTGAGAACGAACCCTGCGGCGTTGGCATCGACAAGATCCTCAGCCCAGACCTTCATCTGGACCTTCTGCCCCGCCTTCCAGACATACCCTGCCTTCGGCAAGCTCGCAGCAGGAGTTGTCCTAACCGCCACAACGGAGAACTTCGGCACTTTAACTACCACTGCCGTCACAGTCACCGCAGCAGAAGGAGCGCTCTCGTTACCAACTGCATCAACGGCCTTCGCCGTGATGACGTTCTTGCCAACAGCAAGCTCTATTCCGGCAGCAGCAAAGGTCCCATCGGCAGCGGCGGTAACCTCGGCCTTCTCGACACCGTCAACGAGTATCTTCACCTTAACGGGAGGCGAAAGCGGGTCCGTCGCACCGGTCCCTGAGATGTTCACCACTTTATCAACCCTATCCCCATCTTTCGGGGACACGATGGTCGGAACGTTAGGAGCAGTCTGATCGGACGTGACGGAAACGGCCACAGATGCAGGGCTCTCGTTCCCGGCCGCGTCCTTGGCCTTGGCAGTTATGGAGTTGACGCTATTCCCGACAAGGGCAACGTTGCTGACGGTCCAGACAAGCCCAGTGCCCGTCGTGTTTATCGTGGCCGTGCCCTTCGCAACACCACCTACGTAAACCGTCACGGTAAGTGGCAGGCTCTCGCCAGCAGCTACGTCTATCGTTCCGGATACATCGACCGCCGTGGCCTTCGTCTTCGTGTCGGTAGCAGGCGATGTTATCGTCGGAGCAGCAGGAGCCGTGGTATCAAGCGTGACGGTAACCGGCGTAGACCATCCGCTCTCGTTCGCTGCACCGTCTATCGCCTTAGCCTTTATCACGTTGGATCCTGCGACAAGGGGAACATTTGCAACCTCCCAAGGACGAGCGGTTCCGGTTGTGGTAACGCTGGCGGATCCGACCTTCGTTGTCCCGACGTAAACATCCACGGTAACAGGAAGTGTCTCATCGGCCGCAACATCTATGGTCCCTTTAACCGTCACCGTAGGCGTATTCACGTATCCCGCCACGGGTTCGGTGATCGAAGGAGCGGAAGGAGCCGTGATGTCCGGGCTGACAAGCATGAACACCGGATCGACCTGCGTAGCAGCAGCACTGTCGAACTTCCCTACGTCCCTTGTTATCGAGACAGTGGTAGCCCCCTTGCTCGCCGTGAAGACCACGCCGCTACGGGCATCGGAGTTATCGAGCTTGTAATAGATTATCCCGTTTGCGGTTGCATCCTCGTCTCCCGCCTGGCCATCGACGATGGTGGCAGATACGGGGCCGGAAATCACAAGCTTGAATCCGGGAACCGTCACGCTCGCCATCTCAGCCCTGACGGCTGTAGCCTTGACGATATACTTAAGGGCCGTTGCCGTAACCTTCTTCCCTCCAGCATCACCAAAATAGGGCACGGTTCCGGAAAGGGTCACCACGGTCTCAGCAGCAGCGGTTGGTGTGATCGTCACTGGATCGGCGAACCAAGCATAGCCGACTTTATAAACGTTCAGGGCGCCGCCTACCGTGAAGCCGTAGTAATGACGGCCATCCTTCCTGAACTTCGCCGTTGGATCGGCGCCGCCGACCTTGACCGTCGCATCGGTTATCTCCTTTCCGAGCTCGTCGAAGACGCCGATCTTCACCACAAATGGCATTGCAACGGTGAAGGATGTCTGGGAAGTGGCCTTAGCAAACGGCACATTCGGGGTATCCGTCCTTATGGTGGTAACATATCCAGCCTGCACAGCTTTAACCCTATATCCAGCCGTGCCGCGGAGATAGAACAGATTGGTATTATTCTTACGGTATGAGCTGGCTTTGTAGTTGCCATCGGCATCTACCAAGGTGATATCGGTCGTAACCCCGTCTGTTCCTGTCAGCGCACCGCCTGCCTCGTTCACCAGAGAGACGACGAACGCATATGGAAGCGCATAGCTATCCTTAAACTCCTTGTCCCTGGCATCGAAGCTGGGAAGGGTGGATATATCCATCGTCTTGGTGACGTATCCAGGACAGGAGACGGTTATCGTCCCGGGCCCCGTGGCCTCGATATATGCTTCCTTGCCTCCGCTTGGCGGGTTTATATTGGTGCCGTCCCAGTAATCCACCACGCTGCCAGGCGCTGAATACGTGATCACTATCGAGTCATAGTCGCCCCAGGTCGTATCCAGCTTCTTCTTATGGCCGAACCAAAGCTGCGTTGTATCGACTGCAGCGACATTAAGGTCGTTGTTAGCAGGAGCAGCTGATATTGCAAATTGGTTCCCAAGCTCGTCGTATACCTTGGTGACCCTCAGCCGGTAGGCTAAAGGCTTGAAACCCAGCTTCTGACCCGGAGCAGAAATAGGATTAGGATTCTCCGTTGCGGTGTTCGGCGGCACGAAATGGATGAACGTTGCGCCATTCGTAGCATCTCCAGCCTTTATTTTCTTATATTCCTGGCTGAAGTATCCGGGCCTGGAGAGCGTCACGTTCATCTCATCGGTGACCGTGGTCGCCCATCCCGCATATCTTCCCCATACCGCCTTTGCCCCAACGTCCTTCGTCCAGGAGAAGGTGACTGTGTCGGCACTTAACCCCTTCCCAAGCTCGTTCTTCACCTCGGCCATCAGGTTGAAGAGCATCCCCCTAAGCGGTGAATTGTAAAACCAATTGCCGTTGGCATCCCTTTCCAAGCTATATATGCTGCCTGCAGCAGCCTCCTTCCTCGGGTTATATGGATCCACCGAAGGAGATGAACCAGGACCGCCTGGCTCATACATGCCCGATAGCTCGACTATGGTTGGAGGTCCAGCGGGATCGACACTGACCTTATAGTCGACAGTCTCTCCGGGCCTTCTTGCAGTGTATCCATCCCTTGCGACCGTAAGGGTTGCTGAGGTTGGCGCAGTCACCCTGAAATACCAGACATCCGACCAGTCGTCGCCTCCGGTCGTATCGGTATATTTCCCGCCCCTATGCTCTATCCTCCTGTTCGCCGTGGCGCTACCTAACTGTATATTCTTCCCCTGAACAGGAAGGAAGTTATTGAAGGCATCCCTGACGGTCACCCTGAGGGCGTAGCAGAGGCCTATGGTGTAGTTGGTGCCAGGTCCGATATTGCCGCTATCCATCGTGGCCTTGCCCTTATCAGGCGTCCTCTCCATTATGATATACGTCTGTCCGAGCTCGCTCTGGATCTTTATCTTCCCAAGCCCTGCGTCCATATTCTTATCCGTCACTGCGTAGCCCTTGCTGGAACAGCTTGCTTTGAGCATTCCCGCATAAGCCAAGTTATCGGGCACGGCGAAGTAATAATAACCGTTTCCTTGCGCATCGGGATCCTTCCATCCTGATCCTACCCCGTTATCGAACTGGATCGTCACGCCTTCTATCCCGGCCTTGCCCTTATCCGTTGCACCAAGCTCATCCTTTACGAGGACCTTAAGCACATGCTTTGGTGAAGAGGTCCCATAGTTAGGCACATCTATCTTATATGGCGCTGCTGACCAGGAAACATCAGCGGGAATCCATCCGGTCTTGGTAACCCGAGCGACCACGTAAGGATCGTTATTTATCGCACCTGCTTTCTGAAGCTCAGCAGCACTGATAACGATCCGGCCATCCTCTGTTTTATCCGCATCACCAGAGACAAAAGCACCAGTATTAGGGTCGGTAACATAAACACCATCGGTAATGCTGAGAAGCGTGGAGCGTTCGGTCTTCAGCTTAAGGGTAGCTCCTTTTAGAGCGCCTCCTACCTCTGCCTTCGTGACCGTGACCACTATATCCCCGGGATCAGGTTGACCGGCCGTCCATGCCCAAGCTATCCCCGGCAGGAGGGCCACCGCGAGGACAATAGCCCCTACCAATAACCATGCCTTTAACGGTTTATCCCTCATATCCTCCGTTCTCCTCCTCCCTTTTATTAGATCATTGCCATAACGAGAGCGGGTGCTTTCCTCATCCCGCCCTATCACGCATTCCTTCATCCTCAATCACTCCTCTTATTCCCCCGGCACATGCCAACATGCGCCGGATCCTATCCCTTCTCCGAAGGGGAAGGAACCTTGCACCCTCTCCCTCCCCTTATTAATCGTCCCTCGATCTCTTCCGCACATCACCCCCTTCTTCGGATTTCGAATTTCGGAATTCGGATTTGTTAAAGAACCATCTGCTTGCGATTTTACATTACTTCAAGCTCCCTTGTCAAGGACAAATCGCAAGGAAGTGCGACACCTCCCAGGCGATATGCCCATTTATCCGGATTTTACAACATGAAGAACTCTCTTGTCAAGGATTTCTCGATGGCTTAGGAAAAGCCACCAACTTACGCCTGTGATTTTACAACAATCTAAGCTCCCTTGTCAAGAGCAAAAATCGCATCTATTCGAATCCAATGAACGCAAGAAAGATCCTTAGCGGGACCAAGGCAAGGTGGGATATCTTCAGCGTGTTCATTTATAAGTTTATCACAGATCGCCGGATTTGTCAAGAGTAGGGGCAACCCCCTGTGTTTGCCCAAAATCATGGGCAGGCATGTTGAACGTTCCAACGTTTAAACGTTCAAACGTTCCAACGTTTATTACCCAGGGCCTGCCCCTACGAGGATTTTACGTTCATCCCCCAAGCCCCAACTTATCCGCTACCTTCTTCATCGCCTCTACGACCACGGCTATGTGCTCGTCGAGGTCAACCCCGAGCTCCTCAGCACCCCTTGTTATCGCCTCCCTGCTCACCCCGGCCGCAAAAGCCTTGTCCTTCATCTTCTTCCTGACCGACCTGGGATCCACCTCGCTCAGGCTCTTCCCAGGCTTCACAAGGGCAACAGCGACCACAAACCCGGCAAGCTCATCCACGGCATATAACGCCTTCTCCATAAGGGTTCTCCTCTCCACCCCGGTATGATCGGCATGTGCGAGGACGGCCCTCACCACATCTTCCGGATATCCCCTCTCCCTCAGGATCCCGGCGCCCTTTATGGGATGATCCGGGAAGGATGGATAGAGCTCGTAATCTATGTCGTGGAGCAATCCCACTACCCCCCATTTCTCCTCGTCCTCCCCGAACTTCCTCGCATACTCCCTCATGCACGCCTCCACCGCTATCGAATGCTTTAAGAGCTTATCGTTCTTGACGTATTCCGTAAGGAGCTTCCATGCGCTATCCCTATCCAACCCCGATCACCTCCTCGCCATCGATCTGAAAAGATCCGGTATATCGTATCCGACGATTCCGCCGACGAGGGAGGCGAGCATGAAGAGCCCTATAACCCACGTATCCTCGAGGAAGTAAGACCCCGGGCTCAAAGCCCCCATGGCCACGACGGCTGCGAAGGATCCCAAAAACCCTAAAAACCCCTTCCATCTGCTCATCCCGCCCTTAAGGACGAGGGATGCCGTTATAACCCCGATGGAGGAGCCAAGGGGAAGCCCTATGAAGAAGGTAGAAGGGGCTATCTGCCTCGTCCAGGGGATCCAAAGCATTATGGATGCGACGAACCCACCGCTTATAACCCCCGCCGCCCCTCCCAACGCCTGGACGATCAAAAGCTTTACCTTCCAATCCGGGACGATAGCGCTCATCCTCGAGGATATGGACAGGCCAAGGTAAAACGATAGGAGGATTATGGATATGCCGGCTATCAGGGCGAGGATGGCTCTGACCAATAGATACATCCTACCTTATCCTTTCCCCTCTGAGCCAGAGCCTTTCATCTCCGGTCAGCGGATTCAGCTCGTATCTCCCGACCACGACGGCCGGCCTTTTCGCATCCATGTATCTTATCTCTATCTTCGGCAGCTCCTCCCTGGCATGGTATGGATAACATAGGTATAAGTTCACAGCTATAAGCTCATCCTTCGATATGTCCCCGGGGACGAGTATGTCCTTAGCAACGGTAGATCCCAGCTCCAAGGACCTCAGCTCCCTGAAATCCACGGGCGGCTTAGAGGGGAGGCGGATCGCCCTCCTCTGGCCCATGTATTCTATTGCGAGCCATACGGCAGCGATTAGCCCGAGGACCGCCATCCCAACCGCAGCCCTCTTCCTCGCCTTCCTCTTCTCCTCCTCCATCATCCGGCCTGTTTCCTCGCCCTCTCCATTATGCCCTGGGCTATGTGGTCCGGGACCTCCTCGTAATGGGAGAAGGATATGGAGAACCTGCCCCTCCCTTGTGTAAGGGACCTCAGATCTATGGCGTATTTCAGGATCTCCGCCATCGGGACCTGGGCCTTTATAACGGACAGGCTTCCCTTCGATTCCATCCCGAGGATCCTCCCCCTCCTCCCGTTCAGGTCCCCTATCACGTCGCCCATGAAGTTCTCAGGCACTATCACCTCGAGGTTCATTATGGGCTCGAGAAGGACGGGGGATGCCGCCTGCATCGCCTTCCTGAACGCCTGGGCTCCGGCTATCTTGAAGGAGAGCTCCGACGAATCCACGACGTGGTAGGAGCCGTCATATAGCGTCACCCTGACGTCTACAACCGGATATCCAGCCAATACCCCTTCCTGCATCGCCTCCTTTACCCCTTTCTCGACCCCGGGTATGTATTGTTTCGGTATGGCGCCCCCGAATATCTCGTCCACGAACTCATACCCCCCTCCCCTTGGCAGTGGCTCAAGCCTCAAGAAGACATGTCCGTATTGTCCATGGCCTCCTGTCTGCTTCTTGTGTTTATGCTCCGCTTCCGCCCTCGTCCTTATCGTCTCCCTGTATGGGACCTTGGGGAGGTCGAGGAGGACATCGACCCCGAACTTCGCCTTTAGCCTCTCGAGGACGACGTCGAGGTGTATATCGCCCATCCCGGAGACGATCGTCTGTCCTGCCTCCGGATCCCTCCTCACCTTAAGCGTTGGGTCTTCCTCCGCCAACCTCATCAACGCCATGGAGAGCTTGTCCTCGTCCCCTTTCGTCTTCGGCTCGAACGCCATGGAGAAGACAGGCTCCGGGAACGATATCGGCTCTATGACGAGCTGGTTATCCCTGGTGCATAGGGTATCGCCCGTCTCCGTCTCCTGTAGCTTCGCCACAACCCCTATATCCCCCGGCCCTACCACCTCGCACTGCTCCTGCTTCTTGCCGATAAGCCAGAAGAGCTGTCCGATCCTCTCCTCCCTTCCCTTGTTCGCGTTATATACGTATGTATCCGACCTCATGCTTCCAGAATAAACCCTGAAGAACGACATCTTCCCGACGTATGGGTCGACCACGGTCTTGAAGACAAGCGCCGCTAAGGGTCCATCTTCGGAAGGGGTGAGGGATACCTTCTCCTGGGAAGGGGTGAAGGCGAAGGCCTCTCCCCTGCGAACGGGATCGGGGATGTAGTCGATGATAGCGTCGAGGATACTCGATATCCCTATGAGCCTTAGGGCGGATCCGCATGTAACGGGGATTATCCTCCCCTCCATCACGGCCTTCGATAGCCCGCTTTTCAGCTCCTCCTGCGATATCTCCTCCCCCTCCAGATACCTCTCGAGGATGGAATCGTCCATCTCGGCAACGGAGTCCATTATCATCTCCCTGTATTCGGAAGCCCTTCCCATGAGCTCATCCGGGATCTCCGCCTCCGACGCCCTCCCCATATCCCCCTCATACACGTAGGCCTTCATGGATATAAGGTCCACAATCCCGCGGAATTCGGACTCGGCCCCTATAGGGATATGGATGGGGATCAAAGAGCTTCCGAAGCTCTTCCTCAGGGATTCGAGAGCCCCGTAGAAGTTCGCGTTCTCCCTGTCCATCTTGTTTACGAGGACTATCCTCGGGAGCCTATACTCCTCGGCGAACTCCCAAACGACCTCGGTCTGGACCTCGACGCCGGCGACCGAATCGACGAGGACGAGGGCTCCGTCCGATACCCTCATCGCGCATTTCACCTCGCCTATGAAGTCCGCGTATCCCGGGGTATCCATGAAGTTTATCTTATTCCCCTTCCATTCACATGGGACGAGCTTAGAGCTTATCGTTATCTTCCTCCTAACCTCAGAGGGATCGTAATCGAGGTTCGATGTCTCGTTATCGACCCTTCCAAGCCTCGATGTCATGCCGCACATATAGAGGACGGCTTCGAGAAACGAGGTCTTCCCAGCCCCACCATGTGAAACGACGCTTACATTCCTAATCCTATCCGCAGGATATCCCTTCATATGACCACCCTCCTAAGAGATCCTTTTCGCGATGTCCTTTGTCCCAAAAGAAAGGAACAAGGCAGGGAAAATGGCGGGGGCGAGGAGATTTGAACTCCCGATCTTGTGCGTGACAGGCACACGTGTTATCCAGGCTACACCACGCCCCCGCTATTTTTGGATAAATGGTGGGCGAAACAGGAATCGAACCTGTGACCTCCTGCTTGTAAGGCAGGCGCTCTTACCTCTGAGCTATTCGCCCGTTCTCAATACGAAGTATACACCAAAAAGGGGGATTTGTCAAGGGGAAGGGAAAATAGAATTCGGAATTGGAAAAATCCTCGTAGGGGCAGGCCCTGGGTAATAAACGTTGGAACGTTTGAACGTTTAAACGTTGGAACGTTCAACGTGCCTGCCCATGATTTTGGGCAACCACAGGGGGTTGCCCCTACGATTGGTTTGCCCGATGTCGTCATTTCGAACCATGTTCATGGGAACGTATCCTCGTAGGGGCAGGCCCCTGTGCCTGCCCTGTTTTTGGGCAACCACGGGGGGTTGCCCCTACGATTCCGAATTCCCTTTAGGGGGTGGTTACCTTGTGGGTAACGTAGTCAAATTGCCTTCTCGGGACCGTCTTGACATGGAGTTTAGGGGGATGTAAAATTAAATTAGCGGTATTAACCATTCCCGGTTAGGAGGATGATCGAGATGGCGGAGGTAAGGACGATAGAGGAAAGGGTTTCTCGCCTTGAGGGCATTTTGGAGGGCTTGCCCTCGAGGATAGAAAACCTCGATCGAAAGGCAGACGAGCACAGGGACGAGCTCCTGGCGGAGATAAGAAGGGTGGACCAGAAAGCGGAGGAACACAGAGATGAGCTCTTAGCAGAGATAAAAAGGGTGGACCAAAAGGTGGACAAGAGCAAGGAAGAGCTCCTGGCAGAGATAAGAAGGGTGGACCAGAAAGCGGAGGAGCACAGGGACGAGCTCTTAGCCGAGATAAGAAGGGTGGACCAAAAGGTGGACAAGAGCAAGGAAGAGCTCCTGGCAGAGATAAAAAGGGTAGATCAGAAGGTGGACAAGAGCAAGGAAGAGCTCCTGGCGGAGATAAGAAGGGTGGACCAGAAGACGGACAAGAACAGAGAGGAGCTTAGCGGAGAGATAAGGGCTCTTAGGGAAGAGCTCTCTGCAGAGATAAGAAGGGTGGACCAGAAAGCGGAGGAGCACAGGGACGAGCTTAGCGGAGAGATAAAGGCTCTTAGGGACGAGCTCTTAGCAGAGATAAGAAGGGTGGACCAGAAGACGGACAAGAACAAGGAAGAGCTCCTGACAGAGATAAGAAGGGTGGACCAGAAAGCGGAGGAACACAGGGACGAGCTCCTGGCCGAGATAAGAAGGGTGGACCAAAAGGTGGACAAGAACAAGGAAGAGCTCCTGGCAGAGATAAAAAGGGTGGACCAGAAGGTGGATGCTTTGAGGGAGGAGATGTCCCGCAAGATCGATACGTATTTCAGGTGGACCATAGGCATCCTCATAGCCGGGATATTCTCCATAATAACCGTCATCCTAACCCTCTGGTTGAAGCTTTAAGAAATTTCGGAATTAAAAAGCAAAACGAGGGGTTTCATGTCATGTATATACAGGTGAGAGGATCCTATAGCTCCTGCATCATGCTCGTCATGGACGGAGCAAGGGCCGATGTGTTCGAGAGGCTCCTATCCCTCGGCCTGCTCCCAAATATAGAAAGGTATATAATAGAAAGGGGGACGTATTCGAGGGCCGTGACCTCGTTCCCCTCCACCACAGGCCCCGCACACCTCCCCCTTATCACCGGATGCTTCCCCGGGAGATGCAACATACCCGGGATAAGGTGGCTGGATAGGGTAAGCTTGGGGAATGGGTTGAAGGGGATAGCGAGGGATTACGTCGGGCCGGGAACCATGCTCCTCAACGACGATATATCGAGCTCTGTGAAAACGGCGTTCGAGCTCATAGAGGGAAGCGCAGCGGTTATGACGTGGCTCACCAAGGGCCTATCCCCTAAGAACATATTCCCGAGGTTCACGAGATGGATCTACTACGCCATAGGAAAGGCGACGGGGAACTGGCATCTGGCGAACAAGGCCTCTGAAATGGGATTGCTTAAGGCGATAGGCTTAAAAAAGAGGTTCGTCTTCTCCGTCTTCCCGGCAATAGACGAGCTCTCACACCTCTATTCCCCTTTCCATAAGGAGGTAATAGCGGCATATGAGATGGTGGACAGATGCATAGGGAGGATGATGAGGTTATTGGAGAGGATCGGGAAGATAAAGGATACGATCGTCGTCCTCATAAGCGACCACGGCCTAACCCCGACATATAAACACCTCGACCTCATAGGCAGCTTGAGGAGGATAGGGTTCGAGGTCCTGAAGTTCCCCCCTATAAGGCTTCTCCCACAGAGGATGAGGAGGGGCAAGGCTGGGGTGGCGGCCGTGATGGTTTCGGGAAACGGGATGGCACACGTATACCTCGGTGGGAAGGAAGGTTTGGGGAGGAGGGCCTATTACGAGGAGATAAGGAATGGGAAGATATCGGGGACAAACCTCTTCATCGACCTCCTCTCCTTGGAGGGGGTGGAGCTCCTCGCATCGAAAGGGAAGGATGGATCGGTTTGGATAATATCGAGATCCGGAGAGGCGAGGGCGAAGGAAGAGGGAGGGAGGATAAAATACGAGGTATTCTGGGGGAATCCCCTTGACTTCCCCGATAGGTCCGGGATATATACATACGAGCAGCTGCTTATATCCGGGATGGGGAGCGATACCCCGGACGCCGTTGTCCAGCTGCTACAGCTATTCAAATCCCCAAGATGCGGGGATCTCGTGGTATGCATGAGGGACGGATACGACATATGGAGGTCCGGGGATCCGCATAAGGGATCGCACGGATCCCTATCCCGTGGCCATATGCTCGTCCCATTCGCCATAAACTACAGGATAAGGGAAGGACCTCTGAGGACGGTCGACGTATTCCCGACGATAGCCCATATCCTCGGATGGGATGTCCCGAAGGACCTGGATGGAATACCTCGTTTATAGAGAAGGGGGATGGAAAGATGATAGGGATCGGGCTTATAGGATGCGGATCCATGGGGATGGGGCTTGGGAGGGCCCTTAAATCCTTGGAAATGGCCAGGATATCGGCGGTATGCGACGAAAACCCCGATGCCCTCCTTAAGGCATCGGAGGAGTTCGGGGCAAAACCATACCGGAGCTATGAGGATCTCCTCGGGGACGGCTCCGTGGATGCATGCGTCGTCGCTACCCCGCAGTTCGCGCACGAGAGGATATGCGTTGCCGCCGCCAACGCCGGAAAACACGCATTCTGCGAGAAGCCGATGGCGTTAAACGTGGGGGAATGCGACAGGATGATAGAGGCATTCAAAAGATCCGGGAAGAAGCTCATGATAGGACAGGTCCTCAGGTTCTACCCGGCCTTCTCTAAGATAAAGGAGCTTGTAGAAAGCGGCCTCGTGGGAAAGCCCTTCGCCATCTCCGTGACGAGGATAGGAGGGGGATGGGGGGAATGGGCGAGGGGATGGAGGGGGAAGATGGAGCTATGTGGAGGGCTCCTGATGGAGATCAACTCCCACGAGATAGATTTCATGTGCTGGATATGCGGGGAGCCGAAGACCGTATATGCGAGGATGGGGAGGTTCGTGCAAAAGGGCCAGGATTACCCGGATACATGCTTCGTCACAATATCCTTCGAGGAAGGGGCCTTTGGATTCCTCCATTCGAGCAACGCATCCGCCATAGGGGACCTCTCCGGAAAGATCCAGGGGGAAGAGGGGACCATATTCTGGCAAGATGGGTTCAGCCCGAACGGGACGATAAGGTATGCGAGGATCTCGGGGGAATCGGGAACGATAAGGATAGGGGAGATAGGGGGGGAGGACCCCGTGAGGAAGGAGCTGAGGCTGTTCCTTGAAAGCATAATCGAGGACAAGCCATCCCCGATCCCGGGGGAGGAAGGGAGAAGGGCCGTGGCCGTCGCACAAGCAGCCTATATCTCGAATGAGGAGGGGAGGCCTGTGGAAGTAGAAGGCAGGTGATAAAAAGGATGGGATATAAGTTCGAGGGGATTCAGGGAGTAACGAAGGAAGCCATAAGGGAGGCGTTCCTCTGGGAACGGGCCGAGGATTCCAACGTAATATGCAACCTATGCCCGAGGAGATGCAGGATAAGGGATGGTGGATTTGGGGTATGCGGGGTAAGGGCGAACGATTCCGGAACGCTTTATACGCTCGTCTATGGCCTCGCCGTCTCCGCAAACGTCGATCCCATAGAGAAGAAGCCGATATTCCATATGTATCCGGGCTCGAGATCCATGTCCATAGCAACCGTCGGTTGTAACCTCTCATGCCTATTCTGCCAGAACTGGGAGATATCGCAGATCTCCAAGGGAAGCTCGAGGATGCTCTTAGGAAGGGAGCTCATGCCGGAGGAGGTCGTCTCGCTTGCCATAAGATATGGATGTGCCACGATATCATACACATATACCGAGCCCACCATCTTCATGGAATACGCATACGATACCGCTAAGCTGGCAAGGGAAAAGGGGATAAGGAACATATTCGTGACCAATGGATATATGACGAAAGAGGCGCTCGACCTCATAGCGCCATACCTTGATGGCGCGAACGTGGACCTGAAATCGTTCAAGGATGAGACATACAGAAAGGTGATGGGAGGATCCCTTGAGCCGGTCCTCTCGACCATAAAGGGGATGAAGGAGAAGGGGATATGGGTCGAGGTCACGACCCTTATAGTTCCCGGGATGAACGATTCCGAGGAGGAGATAAGGGCTATAGCGGAGTTCATAAAGGGGGTTGGGGAGGAGATCCCATGGCATATAAGCAGGTTCTACCCGCATTACAGGATGCAGGATAGGGGTCAAACCCCTATCCATATCCTTAAAAGGGCGAGGGATATAGGAAAGGAGGCCGGGTTACGCTACGTATATACCGGGAACGTCCCGGGGGATGAGGGGGAGAACACATACTGTTACTCATGCGGGACCACGTTGATAAGGCGTTTCGGGTTCCAGATACTGGATATGAGGATAAAGGATGGGAAATGCCCTCGCTGCGAGGCGAAGATAGATGGGATATGGGGGTAATGGATATGGATGCGGTCCTTGAAAAAGAGAGGAGGCTTATGGACATCCTGAGGGAGATGGGGGATGTAGCCATCGCCTTCTCCGGAGGAGTCGACAGCACATACCTCGCATACATCGCATATAAGGTCTTAGGCGATAAGGCCGTAGCCATAACCGCTATATCCCCGACGTATCCGAGGGCCGAGCTCGAAGAGGCGAAGGAGCTTGCCAAGCTTATAGGGATAAGGCATGAGCTTATAGAGACGGAGGAACTGGATGACCCGAACTTCTCCTCAAATCCCCCTACGAGGTGTTATTTCTGCAAGTTGGAGCTTTTCGAGAAGATGAGGGACGTTGCATCGAGGCTCGGGCTTAGGAACATAGCATATGGCGGGACGGCGTCGGACCTTTCCGACTTCAGGCCGGGGAGGGAGGCTGCGAAGGAGAAGGGAGCGAGGGCTCCCCTTGAGGAAGCGGGGATGAGGAAGGAGGATGTAAGGGCCCTTTCGAGGCTCCATGGGCTTCCGACATGGGATAAGCCATCCTTCGCATGCCTCGCCTCAAGGATACCTTACGGCGATCCTATAACAAAAGAGAGGCTATCGAGGATAGAGGGGGCGGAGGAGATCCTGAGAAAGCTCGGGTTCCGGCAATACAGGGTCAGATGCCATGGGGATATGGCGAGGATAGAGGTTCCGGTAGAGGAGATGTGGAGGATATTCCAGGGGGATACGAGGGAGGAGATAGTTAAGGGGCTAAAGGGGATGGGGTTCTTATACGTCTCCCTCGATTTAGAGGGATTCAGGTCGGGGAGCATGAACGAGGTTTTAAGGAGATGAAGGTCATCGTAGCGGATTCTGCCGGGTTCTGCTGGGGCGTTGAGAGGGCCGTCAGGATGGCGATAGAGGCCACCGAAACGGGGAAGAGGGTATACCTATTGGGGGAGGTCATACATAATTCGGAGGTCATAAGGGATCTCGAAAGGAGGGGGGCGGTCCTCGTATCCTCCCCCGATCAGGTGGATGATAGGGGAGGGCTTCTCGTCATAAGGGCGCATGGGGTATCGAAAAAGGTGAAGGAGAGGGCGAAGGAATTGGGGATAACCGTAGTAGATGGGACATGCCCTTTCGTGGAGAGGGTTCAACAGCTTGCCGAGGGGTTCGAAAGCTCAGGGAGGGTTCCCATAATAGTTGGGAAGGCCGGACATCCTGAGGTCCAGGGCGTCTTAGGCCATACGAGATCTGGGGTTGTGGTGGAAAAGGTGGAGGATGTGGAGATGCTTCCGGAGATGAGGAAGGTTGGGGTTGTATCGCAAACGACATGGGATAGGGAGGAGTTCCGGAGGATATGCAGGAGGATAGAGGAGAGGTTCGAGGACGTCGTTGTGAAGGACACGATATGTCCGACGATGAGGGCGAGGATAGATGGGGCAAGGAGGTTGGCTGCGGAGGTCGATCTCATGATAGTGATAGGTGACAGGAACAGCTCGAACACAACCCACCTTGCGGAGGAATGTTCGAGGATAACCAGGACATACCTCGTAGGGAAAGCGGATGAGATAGATCCATCATGGCTACATGGTGTTAAGTCGGTTGGGATAACGGGGGGAGCGTCGACCCCGAGATGGATGATAGAGGAGGCGGCGAGGAAGCTGGAGCGGATATGAGGAAGCTATTCATAGAGACATATGGATGTCAGATGAACGAGGCAGATTCGGGAATCATAGCATCCATAATGGGCAGGAATGGATACGAATTGGTGGAGGATCCGGAGGATGCGGACGTAATAATAGTGAACACATGCTCCGTAAGGGAGCATGCGGAGATCAGGGCCATTGGGAGGATATCGCAGCTGGCGGCAATAAAGAAAAGGAAGCCGGACCTCGTCCTATGCGTATCCGGTTGCATGGCGCAGAGGATGAAGGGGAGGATATACGAGATCATCCCAAATGTGGACGTTGTGGCCGGGCCGGATTCCTATAAAAGGCTTCCGGAGCTCATAGAAGAGGCCGTTTCGAGGAAGGGCGAAGGCTCGTTTATAGACGTTAAGCTCAGGAAGGACGAGCTCTATTCCGGCATAGAGCCCTTTCAGTTCGACAGGGTAAGGGCTTGGGTGACGATAATGAGGGGATGCAATAGGTTCTGCTCGTTCTGCATAGTGCCCTTCGTCAGGGGGAGGGAGAGGTTCGTTCCCTTCCAAGAGATATTGGAGGAGCTTGAAAGGCTTGCCAAGATGGGGTATAAGGAGGTCACGTTCCTCGGACAGACCGTGAACTCCTATAGATACGAAGACAAGGATTTCGCCGACCTCCTCCTCGCCGCATCGGAGGTGGAGGGGATAGAGAGGATAAGGTTCACATCCCCATATCCCCTCTTCGTCACGGAGAAGATGATAGAAGCGATGAGGGTTTCTAAGAAGGTATGTCCTCATATACACCTCCCAGTTCAGTCCGCATCGGATAAGATCCTTTCGCTTATGAAGAGGGGGTATACGATAGCGCAATACGAGGACGTGATACATAAGCTAAGGGATAGGATCCCGGGGATAGCCATAACCACGGACATAATAGTCGGCTTCCCGGGGGAGGAAGAGGAGGATTTCCTCGCAACATACGATTTCATGATGAGGACGAGGTTCGATTCGGCCTTCATCTTCAAATACTCGCCGAGGGAAGGGACGAGGGCCACCATCCTCGGGGATCCGGTCCCGGAGGAGGAGAAGTTGAGGAGGCTTGAGGCGGTGATAGGGCTTCAGGAAAGGATATCGGAGGAGATAAACAAGGGATTTATAGGGAAAGATGTGGAGGTGCTTGTGGAATGCGATGCGAAGAGGGGGGAGGGGAGGCTTTTCGGCAGAACCCCGCATTTCAAGTCCGTCGTCTTCTCACCGGGCGATAAAACGATCTCGCCAGGGGATATCGTTCCTGTCAGGGTTACGGATGCCACATCTCACACGCTTTTGGGGGTGTATGGGAGATAGGGGCCATGTGCGATGGCTACGCCGTGGTGGTCGATTCCCTAACGAAGAGGTTTGGGAGGATAACGGCCGTCGATTCGATATCGTTTAGGATAGAGAAGGGGGAGATATTCGGGCTCCTCGGCCCTAACGGGGCTGGGAAATCCACGACGATAAGGATGTTATGTGGGCTTCTGGAACCGACATCCGGAACCGGGATGGTCCTCGGGCACGACATAAGGAAGGAGGGGGAGGAGATAAGGAGGAAGATAGGATATATGACCCAGAAGTTTTCCCTTTACGAGGACATGGATGTCGAGGAGCTCCTCTCCTTCTGCGCAGGGATATACGGGATCCCCGGCAAAAGGATCAAGGAAGAGGTGGAGAAGGCTTTGGAACTATCGGGCCTCGCGGAAAGGAGGAAATCCTTGGCGAGGGATTTGCCCATAGGGCTCAGGCAAAAGCTTGCGTTCTCCTGCGCAATAGTCCATTCCCCACAGATGCTTCTCCTCGATGAGCCAACGGCTGGGGTGGATCCCATATCGAGGATGAATTTCTGGGAGATCATACATAAAATGAGCGAGGAAGGGAAGACGATCCTCGTGACAACGCACTACATGGACGAGATGGCGCATTGTCACAGGATAGCATTTATGGAATCCGGGAAGATCGTCGCCATTGGAACCCCGGCATCCCTTATATCCGGGAGCCTTTTCCCATGGGGGGAGTGAAAAGGGTCCTTTACATAGCCTCGAAGGAGTTCATACATATAAGGAGGGATCCGAGGTCCCTCGGGCTCGTCCTCGTCTTCCCCCCTCTCATGTTGATCCTATACGGATATGCGCTGACATTCGACATAAAGAGGATCCCCATATCCGTCTTGGACATGGACAGGACGAGGATCTCAAGGGATTTCGTGAGGAGGTTCGTTAGCTCCGGCTACTTCCAGCTGAAGGAGGAGGCAAGGAGATGGGAGGATATAGAAAAGGCCCTGGATTCGGGAAGGGCGAGGATCGGGTTGGTGATAGGGGATGGGTTTGGAAGGGAGATAGGGGGTGGAGGAAAGGGATCCATACAGCTCATCATGGATGGATCCGATTCGGTCGCCGCCACAACAGCTATGGGGTATGTGGCTTCGATAGCCCAGGAATACGCCGTGGAGCTTTCCCTGAAATCCATGGAAACGGCCGGGGTCGGAGCCATCTTGAAGGCATCGTATCCACCTATATCGGAGGAGACGAGGATATGGTATAACCCAGAGCTGAAGAGCCCTAACTTCATGATCCCGGGCCTGATGGCCATCATAATGGCCCTCTTCAACGTCGTCCTCGTCTCCGTTGGGATCGTCGGGGAGATAGAGAGAGGGACGATAGAACAGCTGATAACGTCGCCGGCGAGATCCCATGAGTTCGTCATCGGGAAGGTGATCCCATATATCGTCCTAACCTTCGTCGTGCTCCTCGAGATGATGGTCCTCGGAATAGCATGGTTCAAGATCCCCTTCAGGGGAAGCATATGGATGCTCCTTCTCGTCTCCCTCCTCTTCCTTACAGGATACCTCGGGCTCGGCCTTATGGTCTCGTCCATAGCATCAAACCAGCAGACGGCCTTGCTCATAGCCTTCCTCGTATCGACCCTTCCAACGATGATCCTATCCGGGCTCGTATTCCCCATCTCCAACATGCCATGGGCGATAAGGGCCATAACGTATATAGTCCCCGCCAGGTATTTCATATCGGCGATAAGGGGGATTTTGTTGAAAGGGGTTGGGATGGGGATCCTTTGGCCAGATGTGCTGTGTCTTCTCATCTTCTGCATCATATCCATCTCCGCAAGCTCACTTTTGGTGAGGCAGAGGTTGAAATGGGATTGAAACACATGGTGATCAAGGAGATGATACACTTAAGGAGGGATAGGAGGCTCCTCTTCCTTCTCCTCGCCATGCCCCTATTCCAGCTCGTCATATTCGGATATGCGGCCGTCCTCGACGTGAAGGAGATACCCCTTGCCGTATGCGATCAGGACCTATCGCAAAAGAGCAGGGATCTCATAGAAAGGTTTCTCGCCAGCGGATATTTCGTTATATCTTCGGAGAGCACGGATCCAAGGGATATGGAGAGGGCCCTTGATTCCTCGAAGGCCAAGGTCGCCATCCTCATACCCAACGGCTATGGGAAAAGGGTATGGAAGATGAGGAGGGCGGAGGTCCAGGTGCTTATAGATGGATCGGACCCGACGATAGCGAGGGTCGCCAGGAACTACGTCTCCCAGATAATACAGATCTCGTCGATGAAGGAGGTTGAGAGGAGGATGGGGATCCTCAAGGCCATGGGGATGCCCATAAGGATGCCCGAGGTGGATTTAGAGGCGAGGATCTGGTTCAACCAGGAGATGAAGAGCGTGAATTACATGATCCCCGGGATAATAGGCGTCATCCTCATGGTCATAGTCATGGTCCCGACATCCGTATCCATAGTGAGGGAGAGGGAAAGGGGGACGATGGAGTTCCTCATATCCTCGCCCTTAAAGCCATACGAGATAATAATCGGAAAGCTCGTCCCCTATATCCTGGTTGGGCTCGTCGACGTCCTAATAGTCATATTTGCCGGGAGGTTTTTGTTCGGGGTCCCGATGAAAGGGAACTTCCTCCTCCTCTTCCTCCTCTCCGGGCTCCTCGTCCTTGCAGCCTCCGGGATCGGGATATTCGTATCGACGATATCCTCGACGATCCCTCAAGCGATGATAACCTTGGCCTCTTTATTCATCTTCCCATCCATCCTCCTCTCCGGATTCATATTCCCGATAGAGGCGATGCCCACGCCCTTGAGGCTCCTTTCGTATCTCGTCCCTTTAAAATACTTCCTCATCATATCGAGGTCTATATTCCTGAAAGGGGCGGGGATAAACCTCTTATGGGACGAGGCCTTAGTGCTTAGCGCGTTCGGCGTGGGGATATTCTGGATGAGCGTCCTCAGGTTCAGGAAGAAGATATAAGACCCCAATCCGGGCCTATGCTCTGCCATGTTCATGGGATCATATCCTTTGTAGGGGCAGGCCCCCGTGCCTGCCCATGATTTTGGGCAACCACGGGGGGTTGCCCCTACTATATTGCGGCCGAGGTTGACAAGGGGATCGGAATGTGCTATACTTTTGGAAAAGGGCTTTGACAAGGGGATGGTGATAGCGATTATGGGGGCAATTGGGCGATTTCTGCCGATCCTTTTTTCGGGTTCTCTGTGTAATAAACGTTAGAACGTTTGAACGTTTAAACGTTGGAACGTTCAACGTGCCTGCCCTGTTTTTGGGCAACCACAGGGGGTTGCCCCTACAATGGGATTGCCTGATGTTGTGCATGGGTTTGAAATCGATGACGACCATTATCATGGCATTGCCATTCCGAACCATGTTCATGGGAACGTATCTCGTAGGGGCAGGCCCCTGTGCCTGCCCTGATTTTGGGCAACCACAGGGGGTTGCCCCTACAATGGGATCGCCTGATGTTGTGCATGGGTTTGAAATCGATGACGACCATTATCATGGCATTGCCATTCCGAACCATGTTCATGGGAACGTATCTCGTAGGGGCAGGCCCCTGTGTAATAAACGTTGGAACGTTTGAACGTTTAAACGTTGGAACGTTCAACATGCCTGCCCTGTTTTTGGGCAAACACAGGGGGTAACGCAATCGATAAGGGGGGGTTGAGAGGATGAAGAAGGGGTTTATAATCTCAACGGTTCTCTTTATCTTTCTCTTCCAAGGATGGGGGATCCAGGCCCATGCGAAGGGAAAGCCGAAGAAGAAGGTCCTTTGCCTTACGGCGACGGCAGGCTTCAGGCATGCCGACTCGATAAACGCATCGATAGAGGTCTTAAAAAAGCTGGCCGAGGAATCCGGGAAGTTCGAGGTGGTCTTCACGGAAGACTGCGCTCAGATAAATCCGGAGAACCTCAAGCAATACGATGCCGTGATCTTCGACAACACATCGGGTGAACTGCCTATATCAAACGAGGGGAAGAAGGCGCTTATCGATTTCGTCAAGTCCGGAAAGGGCTTCATGGGGATACACGCGGCAACGGATACGTGCTACAGCTGGCCGGAATACGGGGAGCTTATAGGGGGCAGGTTCGACGGGCATCCCTGGAGCCAGAGGGTTCGGATATTGGTGGAGGACAAGAACCATCCCTCGACGAAGCACCTTGGGGATTCTTTCGAGATAGCGGACGAGATATACCAGCACAGGGATTGGTCGAGGGATAAGGTGAGGGTTCTCCTCAGGCTTGATCCGACATCCGTAGACCTCAACAAGCCGGATGTCCACAGGAAGGACAAGGACTTCGGGATATCATGGTGCAGGATGTATGGGAATGGAAGATCGTTCTACACGGCCCTCGGCCACGGAGGGGGGATATGGAAGGACGAGAGGTATCAGAAGCATATACTCGGGGCAATTCTCTGGATCCTGGGGCTTGAGAAAGGGGACGCGAAGCCAAGGCCTTTGCCCAAGGAACAGAGGTGATAAGGGTGCTCGAGATAGAGGACCTTTCCGTGATGATCGGGGGGAAGCTCGTCCTCGATCGCATAAACCTCCGAATAGCAAAGGGGGAGGTAGGAGCCCTTTTCGGCCCCAACGGCTCCGGAAAGACGACCTTGCTCCTTGCCATAATGGGATCCTCCAAGTGCAAGGTCCTTGGGGGGAGGATAAGGTATAAGGGGATAGACATAACAGAGATGCCGATGGACGAGAGGGCGAGGCTTGGAATAGGGATGGCCTTCCAACACCCGCCCTCTATAAGGGGGGTTAAAACCAGGAACTTGCTTGCTATGATATCGAATGGGATGAACTTAGTGGACGATATGGCAAGGGAGCTCGGGATGACGGAGCTCCTGGACAGGGATCTGAACTACGGGTTCAGCGGAGGGGAGAGGAGGAAGTCGGAGATACTCCAGCTGCTCCTCCAGAGGCCGGAGATGATACTGCTCGACGAGCCGGAATCCGGGGTAGACCTCGTAAACATAGAGCTCATAGGGAAGGCGATAAACAAGCTCCTCGGGAAAGAAAAGAAGCCGGATAGGAACGTCTCAGCCCTCATAGTCACCCACACCGGCCATATCCTCGAATACGTCAACGCCGACAAGGGTTATATAATCCTGGACGGGAGGATAACCTGTTCCGGAAACCCAAGGGATCTTCTCCAGCACATAAGGGAGAGGGGGTTCAGAGGATGCGAGGAATGCCGCTGCCTATAAAGGATAGGGATGAGGAGAGGATGAGGGAGGTCGGGGTGGACCTCTCCCATAAAAGCCCGAGAAGCGGAACGTTCATCCAGATAGACCATTCCGTCGTGCATACGTCCTCCATCCAGGAGGGGCTCGAGGTCATGGATATAGACGAGGCATTGGGGAGATACGATTGGCTGAAGGAATATTGGTGGAAGGCCGTGGCCATCGATGCGGACGTCTTCACGGCCGAGACGGCCAGAAACCCAAACCACGGCTACTTCATAAGGGCGATGAGAGGGGCGAAGATAAAGGATCCCGTCCAGGCATGCCTTTACATAGGTAAAGAAGGATTGGAACAAAGGGTCCATAACGTTATAATAGCTGAAGAAGGGTCGGAGCTCAACATAATAACCGGATGCACTATATCGCTCTTGGCGAGATCCGGGATGCATGTTGGGGTCTCCGAGTTCTTCGTGAAGAAGGGGGCTAAGGTCAGCTTCACGATGATACATAGCTGGGCCGATGAGGTGGTTGTGAGGCCGAGGACCGGGGTTTACGTGGAAGAGGGGGGTGTTTTCACGAGCAACTACTTCTGCTTCAGGCCTGTTAAGGATCTTCAGATGTATCCGACGGCGAGATGTGTTGGGACAGAAGCCATAGCGAGGTTCAACGCCGTCCTCATCGCACATCCCGGATCCACGATGGATGTCGGTTCAAGGGCGTATCTTTCCGCTCCGGAATCCAAGGCGGAGATGATAGCGAGGGCGGTGAGCAAGGGAGGGACGATAATATCGAGGGGCCATATAATAGGGGAGGTCCCTGGGGTGAAGGGCCACCTCGAATGCAGGGGATTGCTCCTTTCCGAAAACGGGGTTATAAAGGCGATACCGGAGTTAGAGGGAAGGGCGGAAGGGGTCGATCTCTCCCATGAGGCCGCCATAGGGAAGATAGCGGAGGAGGAAGTGGAATACCTGATGTCGAGGGGCTTTCCAAGGGATGTCGCCGTGTCGATCATAGTCAGGGGATTCCTCGAAGTGGATATAAAAGGGCTTCCGGACAGGCTTCAGGCGGAGATAGAGAGGATGCTCGACATCATGGGGAAGGGGTTATAGGGCCGGATGGGGGTGAATCCTCCTTCGATTCCGAGGATCTGTCCGCATCGCTTTCCTTTACAATCGGATGGTTTCTCCTATTGAACGAATATCTGTGTTCTATGATCTTCCTCTCCATCGCCTCCTCGTAAGCGGATTCCATAGTGGCTCCCATGAACACGAAGAGCGCTATGAAGAAGAGGAACGGGTTCCTCCAAAGAAATCCGCTTACCATGAGGACGACGGATAGCGCTTGGCCAACGCTTGCCGCTATATACGTCGCCTTAGCCCTCCCTATCTTCATTGCGAGGATGCCCCTAAAGATCCTCCCGCCATCCATCGGGAAGGCGGGGAAAAGGTTAAAGGCGGCAAGCCAGAAGTTCGCCCACATAAGGCCCGAGATGAACTTCAGAGGGGGATAGAAGATATCGGGTATCTCGAACCCAAGGGATTCCAATCCGGCAAGGAGGAGGAGGAAGAGGAATAACGTCAAAGCAACCCCTATGCTGACCCCCGGCCCGGCAAGGGCCATCGCCACCTCCCTCCCCGGCTCCCTCGGTATCTCCTGAAGCCTTGCCACCCCTCCTATTGGGAGGAGCGTTATATCCCCGACATCTATCCCATACCTCTTTGCAATGAGGCTATGTCCGAGCTCGTGGATTACAACGCATGAGAAGACGGCGATGATGAAGAGCATGTTGAAAACCGCCCCTTCCAGATCCCCATCCAGAAGGTTTGGGACGACGAGCAGAAAAAGGAGGAGGAAGCTTACGTGAATCCTCACCTTTATCCCAAAAGGGCTCCCAACCTCTATGGACCACCCCGCAACCCTCTTCCCCTTCATCCATCCACCTCTATAACGGCTCCATCCATATCGAGCCGGACCTCGAGGACCTCGGCATCCATCCCAAGGCTTAAGGCAAGGCCCTTCAAGCTTTCCACAACACCCACAGATCTATCCGGATGGCATAAGGCCAGGACAGCCGATCCGCTTCCCGAAAGGGCGGCCCCGAAAGCCCCTCCTCCGAGGGCCGCATCTACGACGGGATCGAGGTAGGGCATGAGCTTCGCCCTATAAGGCTGGTGGATCCTATCCCTCATGGAGAACCCAAGCATATCGAACCTCCCAAGCGCAAGGGACGCAACCGCCATAGCCGCCCTTCCTATGTTGAAGACGCAGTCCTCCCTGCTGTAGAACCTCGGCAGGATCCTCCGAGCCTCCTCCGTGGATACGGGGCTTTTTGGAACGAATAGCACGGCCCTGAGCTCCCCGGATATGGGGACTTCGATCCAGACAGGCTCATCCCCATCGAGGGCAGAGATGACGAAGCCCCCGACGTATGCCGGGATTACGTTGTCCGGATGGCCCTCCATCCCCACGGCTATCTTCAAAAGCTCCTTTTCCCGAAGCGGGAATCCAGCCATGGCATTCGCCAAACAGATCCCAGCTACAATGGCCGCAGCGCTGCTCCCAAGCCCCCTTGCCACCGGTATCTCGCTTATAAGCTCCAATGCCAAAGGAGGCCTCCTCTCCCTTATATGTCGGAACACGCTGTCTGCGGCCTTTAAAACGAGGTTCCTCCCCGGATCCCGAGGGATCCCAGCCATCCCCTCGCCCTCGAGGACGATGAGATCCTCATCCGATATCCTCGCCTTAACATTCATGTATAGCCCGAGGGCAAGGCCGAGGCAATCGAACCCGGGGCCGAGGTTCGCCGCCGTCGCCGGAACCCTTACAGAAACCGTTTTAGAACCTAAAGCCCCTTGGCCTTTATAACCCTGGTCTCTATCGAGAAATCCCTCGATATCCTCTCCGCCTCCTCCTGGGCCTTCCTGATATCACTAAACCCCTTTATCTCGACCCTGTATAGCGTTTCCCCTTCATGCCCCTGGATTTCCCTTATCCCGACGTCGTATCCCCCTTTCTCCCTCAGCGTCTTGGCAAGGGATTCTGCCCCTACTCTGAACTTGTAAGCCCCGGCCGATATCAAATACTCCTCCCTATGCTCCCCCGAAGGGACCTCGGCTTCCGATCCCTCCTCCCGGACTTCCGACCGGATAGGGGAAGGGGTAAAGGACATAGTGCCTGAGGCCATGTGTTCCCTGGACCAGAGGAAGAAGATGGCGCCGAAGAAGATGAAGGAAATAAGGAGTAAGGCTGCAACTTCGGCAGCCGTCTTCCATCTCCCCCTCCCGAACGCGAAATCCACTTCCCCTTTTGTGTAATACCCTTTGTAATATCCGTAGTAGCCGTCCTCAAGGGCCGTCCAATTGAGGACGACGCCGAGGACCTTCCCCCCGGCATCCGAGATCTGGGTTGCGCTATCCAAAACGGCATCCTGGAGGGTCTCCTCCATCTTCACGACGAGGAGGACGCCGTCGACGGAGGAGCTCATCGCAGCGGCCTCGGCCGCGACGAGGACCGGCGGCGAGTCTATCACTATGAAATCGAACTCCGATCCAACCTCTTTTATCAAATCCGGGAAACCGGATGAGCCCAAGAAGGAGGACGGATCTACGAAGCTTTTCCCAGCGGTTATCAGGAAAAGCCCATCCCCGATATCCCTGAGGACCGACCTCCAATCCGCCTTCCCGAGGAGGATCTCCGAAAGGCCGTCGCATTCCCCAACCCCGAACAGCTCATCCTGGATGGCCCTCCTCGAATCGGCATCTATGAGGAGCGTCCTCCTCCCGGACCTGGCGAAGGAGATGGCCAGATTGGCGGCGACGGTCGATTTCCCCTCCCTTGGCCCTGGGCTACTCACCAATACCTTCCTTACGCCTCTGCTCTCGAGCTCGACCTGGATGGCCCTGTAGGCCTCCCTTAGAAGCGATCTCGGGCCATGATACGATATCAGGGCCTCCCCTCCCGCCGGGATCCCCTTCCTCCTCCTCACGGCCGGTATCCGGCCGAGGACCTTCAGCCCGATCGCCTCCACATCCCTCGGGCGCCTCACGGATCTATTAAGATACTCGGCGAAGAAGGCAACCCCGACCCCCATCATGATGCCGAGGATCCCTCCGAGCATCATGTTCATCTTCTTCCTCGGCTTCGACGGATATATCGGCTCTATGGCGGCCTCTACAAGCTCCGGGGGCCTGTTCTGGAGTATGAACTGCGCCCTTAGCTCCTCCTGCTTCGATAGGAGCATGGCATATGTCTGCTGGTTGAAGAGGACATCGGCGGCAAGGCGCGATAACTTGTATTGTTTGTTGTATTTCTCTATCGCCCTCTCCTTTTCCTGCGCCAACTTCCTCCTCGTCTCCTCGAGCTGCTGCTTGAGCCTTATTACGGTCGGATCGGCCTCGCCAAGCGATTTCCTGGCAACGTTCAGCTGAAGCTCGAGGTCCGTCGCCCTGGATTCCAAGGTCGCTATTATCTGCGGGACCATTTCCGGGATCCCAGGGATCCCTGTTGGAGCCCCTCCGCCTCCCGAGCTTCCGCTAACTCCTAAACCTCCGCCAAGGAGTATGGATGCGAAGGCGGTCGGCATCCCTGCCTTCGCCTCGTATTCGTGGAGCGCCTTCCTGGAGGCCTCCAAAGCCCTTTCGGCTTGGGCAACCTTGACGTTCATCTGGCTTATGACATCTGCAAGGAGCTTCTGCCTCGCCCTTTTCGAGAAATCTATGTAGGCGAGGGCTATCGCGTTCGCTATCTCCTTCGCCTCCTTCGGCGTCTCGCCCGTGGCAGTCACCTTTATCAAGCTCGTCTGCCTCTCCTGGGACACCTTTATAGATTTCTGGAAGGACGTAACTATCCTCCTCCAATCCTTCCCCCTATTCTCCTCCTTCTTATCCAGCCCGAGATCCCTTATGACCTTCTCCGCTATCTCCCTGGTCTTGACGATCTGTGTCTCGGTGGCTATGTCGCTTGAGGCCCCGGGTATTCCGGCAAGGGCTGCGAGGCTCGAGCCACCGGAGGAAGCGGGAAGCTTGAGGGTGGCTGTGGCCTGGTATTCTTTCTTCATGAGGAACGATGCAATCCCTGCGCTTCCGGAAGCGAGGATGAAGAGAAGGCCTATGAGGAACCAGTTCTTCTTAAGGACATGCCAATAATCCCTAAGTTCGACGGTCTCCTCACCAACTACCTCCTGCACCGCATTCCACCTCCTTTTCTCATTTTTGTGCAATGAACGTTTGAACTCGGGTGGGAGCCCAACCGTGTTGGGCACCACCATACGGCCAATAGGATTGGCCCGCTACCCTCTTACATCGGGTGGGAGCCCAACCGTGTTGGGCACCACCATATGTTTTTCCCCAGGCAACCCAATGAACTCGATAAACCCAGTTACTTCCCGGCAAGTATCTTCACCGCATATATAACCGCTATCGTGCTCGCTATCGTAACCGTCATGAACCTAACAACGCCTATTATCCTGTCCCACCTGTCCACGACCTCCCTTACCATGACCTTCGTCGGGACGAATATCGTATCTCCGGCCATCACCTCAACGTTCTTCTTCCCGGAAACCCTGAGCACTTCCCCATTCATCCTTACGACGAAGATGTTCTTCGTATCGGCATCTATGGCAAATCCTCCTACCTCGGAGATATAGTATTCCAGATCCTTCCCATAGAGGTATGCGACGGCGGATGGATTCATGACGGCACCTGTAACCAGAACATGTGTAGGCCTCTTCGGGACGAATATCAGATCCCCTTCCTCTAACACTATATCCTTCGGACCGCCCCTTCCGGAAAGCGCCTCCCTCAAGTCTATCACTATCTTCCCCGTTGGGAGGAGATCCGTTATCTTCCTCGCCCTGGAGACGACGGATGGCGCTGCTGGCCTCGCCACCGCGCTGACAGCTCCCGCGGCTGCCTGGGCGGCAAGTCCGGGCAGTGCTCCGGCAACGCCTGCCGTAACGGCTTCCCCGGTAGTGGGTGCTACCACCGTCGTCTGTGGGACCTGGACGGAGGCGGATGGTTGGGCCGCCGTTGGAGTCGTAGGGGCATAGCCCTCCTGTGTCGGCTTAACCTGGACCTCCTTCAACCACTGCGATCTGGCGAGCTCCCTTTCGTATTCGAGCTCGTTCAGCCTGTCTATCAGATCCCTTATCGCCTCTATCCCCTTTCGCTGGTCGTCGGAGAGCAGCTTCTTAACATCCCTTATGATCATGGCCCTTTCCGGATACGCGTATTCGGTCAGCCCTCCCGCCCTCTTTATAACGTCGCTAACCCTATCGTTCTTAGTCCTCAAGGCATAGGTTCCTGGAAGCTTAACCTCCCCCTCGACCCTAACCATCATAGGCTTATCGAAGAAGTCGGACCTCTTCCTTATCATCACGACGTCGCCGTCTTCGAGGGCTACGTCCTGGCTCCGATCTCCCTTCGAGAGGGAATCGAGGTCGACGGTTAACACCGTCGTCATCTTCTCACATCTCGCCTTTGCTATCTCCGCCTTAGGGGCCGCTCCCGGCATGAGGCCGCCTGCCATGAAGATCAGATCCGAGAGCTTCATCCCCTCCCCCCTCACATATGTATCCGGCCTCTGGACGGCCCCGTAAATGGATACGACCCTGTCCGGCCAATATTCCGCCTCCTTGACGGTGTATATCCTGACCACATCCCTATCTTCCAGGGAGAGGTTGGACGAGGGATCTCCGGCGATGGCCTTTCCGAGCTCTACCGGGATCACTATGGCCTTCTCGTAATCCGGCGGGAGGAGCCTTACCACTTCGGCCCTCTTCATATATGCGTTCGGCATGAGGCCTCCTGCCTGGAGGATGAGGTCGGATAGCTTCAAGCCATCGGTCCTCGGATATGCCCCAGGCCTTTGAACCGCCCCGGATATCATGACCTCCCTCTTCGGCCTCCACCTTATCTCCTCCCACTTGTATACGATCAGCGTATCCCCATCCCTCATCTCCACGTTCGATTTAGGATCCCCTTGGAGCGCGCCATCGAGGTCCACAGGTATGGCCTGCGCCACCTCCCACCTCTCGTTCTTCCTCAGGATCAGGCCCTGTGCCCTCGCACCCTTCGCCCTCTCCTCAGGAGGTGGGCTCGCCTCGGGAAGGAGGCCTCCTGCCTGGAGGATGAGGTCGGATAGCTTCAAGCCGTCGGTCCTCTCGTATCCACCGGGCTTTCCAACCGCTCCAACGACCGTCACAACCCTCGGGGCTATCCATCTCACATCCCATTTCGAATAGACGACAAGCCTATCCCATCTCTGAAGCGGTATGTTGTGCTGGGGATCGCCCTGAAGGGCTTTCCCGAGGTCTATGGGTATCAGGGTAGTGGTCCTCATGTCCGGGTTCAATCTGAAGAGGTCGGCCCTATCGAGATACGCTTCTCCGAGGAGCTTATTGGGGGGCAGGAACAGGTCGGCTATCCTCATCCCTGGCTTAAGCTCATAAGTCCCCGGCCTTTCCACCTTCCCCTCCAGCGTCACGGTGTTCATCCTCTCGGGGAGGATGGAGAAGACGGTGACTACGTCCCCATCCAGGAGGTCGGGGTTGGATGTCGGATCCCCCTTCGTCGCGTCGACGTCCACGACGACCCTCTCCATTCCCCTTTCAGGGCTCGGCCTCACCGATTCTATCTGTATCCTCTGGGCGAGCCCCGTCGACCTTATCCCGTTGGCGAGCTGGATCAGGTCCCTAAGCCTTTCCCCATCCTTGAGCTCGTATATGGCCGGCCTCCTGACCTCCCCCCTGACCTCGACGAGCCTTCCAGTCGGTGCGATGAAGATCGTATCGCCTGGGAGGAGCTCGTAATCCTGGCTGCTGTCGCCCTCCATAAGGTATTTGTAGAAATCTATCCTCGTGGTCTTCCCCGCCCTTAAGAGCCTTATATCTCGGAGGGATCCGTTATCGTTCGGGCCTCCACATGCGTAAAGGGCGTTGAAGAGCGTGGTAACAGCGCTCACGGCATAGCTTCCAGGCCTGAAGGCCTCGCCAGTTATGAATATCTGGATGCTCCTGAGCTTGTCGAGGGTTGCCACGAGCCTGAGGTTCTTGATCGTCCGCTCCATAGCCGATCTGGCAGCATCCTCGAACTGGGGCAATGTCATCCCCCTTACCGTTATCCTGCCTATCCGCGGCAGTATCACCTCCCCGTTCTCATCGACCACTATGGAGAGAACCTGTAGGTCGAGCACATCGCTCCAATAGTAAATGGTTATCTTATCCCCTGGACCGATTACGTATTTCGGTGGGACGGTTGCGTAGACGTTCAGCGCCGTCATCTCCATAGGCCCAACGATCCCGGAGATCGCGCTTGGGCTTGGAGCCGTTCCCGCCGCTTGCTGGATAAGCCCTCCCTCCGCAAGCATCTTCTCGAGCTGAAGTATCCTCCTCCTTGCCGGGAGGAAGAAGTCGAACCCGAACCTTTTCGGAACGGATACCGCCTCTGGAGGTGCTGGCTTCCTCGCCCCTTCCTCTACGGCCTCCTTCGCTTCCGGCTTGGCTTCGGGAGGCTTGGCCTCCGGAGCCGGAGGTTTCGCCTCCGATGGCGGTTGAGGCGTCGGGCTCGGAGGAGCTCCTTGAGCCGCCTGAGCTTCGCCGGAAGGCTGGGTGCTTGTCCCAGATGGCTGCTGTGCAAGAGCGTTCGGCGCTACGGAGGACCATATCAACGCAATGCAAAGAGCTATACCCATCGATTTCCTGAATGCCATCTCCGATTCCCCCTTTCTATCCTGAAAATCGAACGAAATTTTCGGCCGAAGCCGTTCTTACAAAAACCCATTCGCCTGATGAATCTCGTCTTAAAACCCCACAATGCCGAAGGTAAAGCACCCGGATATAGGCGCTAAGGCTTAAGCCATATAGTCAGGATAAGGGTTATGATCGAGAACATCCCGGCGATTAGGATGCCGATGATCCATCTGAAATGCGAGTCGATCTTCCGGTCCATCCTCCTTATCTCTGCTAAGAGCTCCTCCCTGTAATTGTCTACCTTCTGATCTACCCTCCTTATCTCCCCAACGAGCTCCTCCCTGTAGCTATCTACCTTCTGATCTACCCTCCTTATCTCTCCAAGGAGCTCATCCCTGTAGCTATCTACCTTCTGATCTACCCTCCTTATCTCCCCAACGAGCTCATCCCTGTAGCTATCTACCTTCTGATCTACCCTCCTTATCTCCCCCAAGAGTTCGTCCCTGTACTTGTCCGCCTTCTGGTCCACCTCCTTTATCCTTCCGAGAAGCTCTTCCCTAAGGGCCCTTATCTCCCTCATAGTTTCATCCCTGTAGTTATCTACCTTCTGGTCTACCCTTCTTATCTCTCCAAGGAGCTCATCCCTGTAGCTATCTACCTTCTGCTCTACCCTCCTTATCTCGGCTAAGAGCTCGTCCCTGTGTTCGTCCGACTTCCTGTCGAGGTTATCCATCCTTGCCTCGAGCCTGTCCATCCTTGTCTCGAACCTATCCATCCTCGACGGCAAGGCCTCGACAAGCCCCTCAAGTCGAGAAACCCTCTCCTCTATGCTTATCCCTGCCATTTTGAATCCCCTCCTGTAGGGGCAGGCCCCCGTGCCTGCCCTGATTTTGGGCAACCACAGGGGGTTGCCCCTACAATTCCGAATTCCCTATTGTGGGTAACTCAGTCATCGGCCCCTCGATTTCCTCCCGGAACAAGGGTTCGCGGCCGAAGCCGCTCCTACAAAAGATGTGCAATTGCGATCTTCGCCTCCTCGATCCACCTCCTATCCCCAAACCCTTCCAGGATAGCCATGGCTTCGGATAGAAGGCTTAACGCCTCCTCCTTCCTCCCATTCTCTGCCGCTATCCTCCCCAAGGTCACGAGGATCCTCCCCCTCTCCTTCGGCAGATCCCTGCATAGGGAAAGGGCCTTCCTTGCTTCCTCCTCGCCCTCGTCGAGCTTCCCGAGCATAAGGGATGCGCGGGCTAAGAGGTGATGGATGTCGTGTATATCGAGCATGAAGCCTATCCTCTCCCTTATCTCCATCGATTCCCTCGCCTTCTTGTAAGCCGTCTCGGGATCCCCAAGCTCGAGGTAATCCCACCCTATGTTCCCTACGCACTGGGCCATCATGTATGGATCTTTCATGGCCTTAACCATCTCTAAGGATTTCGTATCGAACTCGAGCGCCCTTTCGAAATCGCCGAGCTCGCTGTGTATATATCCCATGTTTAGGAGGGCGCCGGCCAATGCCCTCCTTTCCCCCATCTTCTCAAACCCCTTGGCCGCTTCCTCGAGGAACCCTATCGCCTCCTCCGTCCTCCCTTCCTCCATGAGGAGGACCCCTATCTGGTTCTTTGCGGCGGATACGAAGGAAAGGCTATCCATGGCCTCCCCGAGCCTGATGACCTCCTCGTAACATCCCATCGCCTTCTCGATATCCCCGAGCCTGTGATATGCCTGGCCGAGTTTGTTCGATATCCTCGTTATCTCCAAGAGATCCCCGTGTTCCATCGCTATATCCAGCGCCTCTTCAAGCCATCTCAACGATCCACCGACATCCCCGGAAAGGAGGAGCATCTCTCCGAACCCCATGTATACATACGACATGGCCATGGATCTGTCTAACCCCATTGTCCTCAGGAGCTCCTCAGCGCTATGGAGGAACGACTCCGCCTCTTCCTTCCCCTCCGCCAACCTCGCCATATCCGCCATCGCCATCGCCCTCTCCTCCGGGTCAAGCTCAAGCCCAAGCGCCCTCCTCAAAGGTTCGCGGGCCGAGGTCAGATCCCCCATAAGCTCCAGCGCCTTTGACAGCTTCCTTAAAGCTTGGCCCATCCTCAACCCCCTATCCCCGATCCTGTCCAGGAGGTCCACCCCCTTCCTGCAGATCCTCAAGGCGTCATCTATGGGCATGGATAGGAATCGATCCATAGCGCCCTGGATATAGGAAAACGCCCTTTCTATTTTCCCCGCCATCTCCCAATGGTCCGCTATCGTCTCATACATCTCCTCGATCCTGTCGCGGAACACCTCCTCCAAAGCCTTCGCCACAAACCCATGGAGCCGCAACCTCTCCCTCCTCGGGATGGAAGAATAGAGGACTTCCTGTATTATGGGATTCTTGAAAGCCCATCCCCTTTCCGGAAACACCATATCCTCTACAAGGATTCCAGCCTTGGCAAGGGAGACAAGGGCCCCTTCGCATGGGAAGTCGAGGGGGAGCGCTTCAAGAAGCCTCATGGGGAACCTCTGGCCGAGGACCGATGATATCCTCGCCAACTTCTTCGCATCCTTCGGCAACGCATCCACCGTCGACATAACAACCCTCCAGACAGGATCCGGGACCAAATACATCGGATGCATATCCGGGTTCTCGGCCAGGGCCATCGCATAGCCCTCTATCAGGAACGGGTTTCCGGAAGCCCTCTCGAGCAGGGAATCCCTTACCGCTTCCGGGAACGCCCTGTCCCCAATTACCTCCCGAAGGAGCCCTTCGCTCTCCTCCCTGGAAAGGGGATGGATCTCCATCAGGACCACATCGTCGCCTATCCATTCCAATGGCTCGCGGGAGGATAGAAGGAGCGATAAGCTATCCGGACGGCTATCCACAAGGGCAGCGCATATCTTCTGCGATATCTTGTCCATAGCATGGACGTCGTCTATCATCAGCACAACCCTTCCCCTCCTGCCGAGCCCTTCCAGGAACGAGGCGATGCCATATGCGAGGGTATCGACCTCAAGTCCATCCCTATCGGACAACCCCTCCCTATATCCCGATACGATCTCCATAAGCGGGATAAGGGGAGATCCATCCTCCTCCCAGCCTATCCTCTCCAAAAGCCTCCTCACCTTCTCCCTGACGGAGGCCATCGGCTCCTCCATTTGAGCCCCTGCGATATTCCTTACGATCTCTCGGAAAGGGGCCATGGATGGCTCCGCCGTTCCGGAGCACTTGCTGCGAGCCGTCAGAACCCCTCTGGATATCAACCTCTCCTCCACCTCGTCGAGCAGCCTCGTCTTCCCTATACCGGCCTCACCCCATATTAGAACCGCCCCTCCTCCGTTCCTGAGCAGGATCTCCATTATGGTGGATATCTCCTTCTCCCTTCCTATAAGCCTTGGCTTTGGAATGCGCGACGGCCTCCCCTTCCTCCCCTCCGCCATATATGCTTTTATCGGCCTCGATATCCCTTTAAGGGAGAGATCCCCGAAAAACGAATAGGAGAAAAGGTCCTTCGTCTTGGTATAGATGGATTCCGAGACGAGGATCTCGCCCTCCGGACATCCCTCTTGAAGCCTTCTTGCTACGTTTACCGTCTCACCGACGATCGTGTATTCCCTCTTCATCCCGCCTCCCAGATATCCGGCGAGGACCTCCCCTTCGTTCACCCCAACCCTTGCTGAGAACGGCGTTCCGAAGGTTTTTTCCACCTCCTCGCGGATGTAAGAGCAAACCCCCTTTATCCCTATGGCAGCATCGACCGCCCTCGCGGCGTCGTCGGAATGGGCCATGGGAACCCCGAAAGCCGCCATGAATCCATCGCCGAGGTAGCTGCCGACCCATCCCTCCCTCGAATATACCTCCTCCGCCACCCTTCTCATGACAAAATCGAGGAAATCGGCCGTTCCCTCCGGCCCTATCATCCCGGAGATGGAGGAAAAGCGGGCGATATCGAAGAAAAGGACGGATACCCTCCTAAGCTCCCTATCCCAGGAGATGCCGAGCTCCTCGGTCGCCACTTCCTCTCCCCCCTAACCCAAAATATATCATAGGAGGGAATAGGATGTCAACTTACGAGATGGACGGATCCCTTCCCGAAGATCTTCTCCACCTCCGCTAAGAGCTCTTCGGATGGGGTAACCCTGAACCTCGGACCAAAAGAAACTATAACCATTTCCTTCCCCTTCCTGAAGAGTGCTTCAACAAGGCATTCCCCTTTATTGGATAGCAAAAGATCCCTGAGCTTGAGGAGCATATCCTCACTGCACACCTCACAATCTATCTCTATCACCATCTTCGATACGGCGTTCTTCATAACCTCCGAGAACCTCTCTATCTCCTCCGCCACGAGGATCGGGTCCCCATCCTCCTGTAGGTCCACCCTTCCTTTTACCAAAAGTATCTCGTCCTCCCTTAGGATCCCCCCTTTCCTCTCGTAGAGCTCAGGCCTTACCACCACCTCCACGCTTCCATCGAGGTCCTGTAAGGAGATAAACCCCATCCTCTTCCCATTCCTGGTCATGATCCCCCTAATAGAGGAGACGATGCCTACGAGGCTTACGGCAGTCCCTCCCTCCATCTCCGGGAGCTCGGATGTGGTCGCCGTGGACCTCTTCCTCGCTTCCTCCTCTATCCCTTTAAGGGGATGTCCGGATATATAAAACCCCAACACCTCCTTCTCCATCGCGAATTTGTATTTCTCCGTCCACTCCTTGATCTCCGGAAGGGGCTCCTCCGGCTCCTCCATCCCGAAGTCGAGGAAGGAGGTTTGGCCAACCGCCCTATCCCTTTGGACCCTTTGCCCTCTCTCGATGGCCCTATCTAAGATCCCAAGCAAAAAGGCCCTTGAGGGCCCAAGGCAATCGAAAGCCCCGCACTTTATAAGGCTCTCTATCACCCTCCTATTCACGACCTTGAGGTCCACCCTCTCGCAGAAGTCGAAGAGGGATTTGAAATCCCCTCCCTTCCTCCCCTCCATTATGGCCTCTATTGCGCTATCCCCGGCATTTCTGACGACCGAAAGGCCCATCCTTATCCTCTTATCCCCTTCTACGGTGAAGTTCTTCGAGCTCTTGTTTATATCAGGGCCACATACCTCTATCCCCATGCCCTGGCATTCCCTTATGTAACGGATTAGCTTCGCTGGCTCCCCTCTCTCTATCGACATCCTCGCAGCCATGTATTCCAGAGGGTAATGGGCCTTAAGATATGCCGTCTGATAGCAGACGAGGGCATAGGCAGCGCTGTGGGACTTGTTGAAGCCGTATTCGGCGAACGCCTCCATCATCCCAAATATCCTCTCCGCAACATCCCTCGATACACCGCGCTTTACAGCCCCTTCCACGAAGACGGGCCTCATCCTCTCCATGACATCCCTCTTCTTCTTGGCCATGGCCGATCTCAATATATCCGCCTGTGCCATCGTGAACCCTGCAAGGTCATGGGCTATCCTCATTATCTGCTCCTGATATACGATTATCCCATATGTCTCGGATAGGATCGGCTCGAGGGCCGGATGTGGATATTCTATCGGGACGAGCCCATGTTTCCTCTTTATGAACTCGTCTATCATCTGCATAGGGCCAGGCCTATAGAGCGCTATCAAGGCTATGAGGTCTTCGAAAGAAGTGGGCCTCATCCTCCTCAGGAGCTCCCTCATCCCCCTGCTCTCGACCTGGAATATCCCCTCTACCCTTCCCTCCCCAAGCAGTTCATATGTCTTGGGATCGTCGAGGGGGATCTTGTCCATATCGATCTCAACCCCGTGCCTTTCCTTTATAAGCCTCAGCGCCTCCCTTATAACCGTTAGGCAATCAACCCCGAGGAGGTCCATCTTTATCACGCCCGTATACCTCAAGGAATCCTTATCGTATTGAGTCGTCACCTTCCCGTTCGCACCTCTGAAAAGGGGAACGTAGTCCGTGAGCTCTCCAGGTGCTATGACTATCCCTCCTGCGTGGACGGATGCATGTCTGGCAAGCCCCTCAAGGGAGCTCGCGATATCGAGCAATAACCTCGTCTCCTCGCTTTCCCTCGCCATACTTCTGAGCTCCGGGATGATCTCGAGGGCCTCCGAAACCGATAACCCCATGGGTATCATCTTCGCAACGACATCCACCTTCTGGTAAGGCAGATCCAATGCCCTTCCCACGTCCCTTACGGCCGCCCTCGCCGCCATGGTCCCAAACGTTATTATCTGCGCGACGCAACCCTCCCCATACCTCCTCCTCACGTAATCCCTCACCGTTTCAAGCCCCTCCGGATCGAAATCGCTATCTATATCGGGCATCTCCACCCTCTCTGGATTCAGAAACCTCTCGAATATAAGGCCATACCTTATCGGATCCACATTCGTTATCCCGAGGCAATAGGAGACGAGGCTTCCTACCGAGGATCCCCTACCCGGCCCAACCATTATCCCATTGTCCTTGGCGAACTTTATGTAATCCCATACTATGAGGAAATATCCCGAGAACCCCATCTTCTTTATAACGGATAGCTCCATCTTCAACCTCTCCTCCGCACCATCCGGGGGATCCGGATACCTCCTCCTGAACCCGTCCCATACGAGCTCCTCCAGATATCCTTCGAGCGTATAGCCTTCCGGCGGCCTGTATTCGGGAAGGTATACCTTGGATAGATCTAACTCGAGATCGCACATCTCCGCTACGTCGAGGGTCGCATCTAAGGCCTTCGGGAGATCTCGGAACACCTCCCTCATCTCCTCCTCCGTCCTGAAATGGAACTGATCCGTCCTGAAACGGAATCTACCTGGATCCGATATGGTGGTCTGGGTCTGGATACATAGGAGGATCTCATGGGCCCTCGAATGCTCCCTGAGGAGGTAATGGACGTCGTTCGTGGCGATCATCCGGAGGCCGAAATCCCTGCTTAGCTCCTCATACCCCCTTATAGCGATCTCCTCCTCTTCTATACCATGTCTTTGGATCTCCAAGAAGAACCTGTCCTTCCCGAAGATATCGACGTATTCCGCGAGGGCCTTACGGGCTTTATCCATATCCCCGGATATCACGAGCCTCGGTATCTCCCCCTTTATACAGGAACTCATCGCTATCAACCCGTCGCTGTGCTCCGAGAGGACTTCCTTGTCAACCCTCGGTTTGTAATAGTAGCCTTCGAGATGGCCTATGCTGGTCAGCTTCATAAGGTTCTTGTATCCCCTCTCGTCCATCACAAGGACTATCAGGTGGTCTGGATCGGCATCGAGCTTTGGATCCCTATCGAACCTGCTCCTCTTAGCTACATAGAGCTCGCATCCTATTATCGGCTTTATGCCCGCGGCCTTGGCCTCGACGTAGAACTCCATGGCCCCGAACATGTTCCCATGATCGGTTATGGCTATGGCCGGCATCCCGAGCTCCGCAGCCATCCTCACGATATCCCCAACCTTTATAGCCCCGTCGAGGAGGCTGTAATGGCTATGGACGTGAAGGTGAACAAACCCCAATGCTCATCCCCCCAGGACGATAGGATTTCCAGCATTCCCTCGAGCTAAACTCGGGATCCGGGGATCCTAAGACCCTCGCCATCTTGCTCCCATCCGATGTCACGACGTATATGTCCGGATTCCCCGATCTATCGCTTGTGAAAACTATGTATCTCCCATCCGGAGACCATCCGGGGTTCCACGAGGATCCAGGCCCACACGTTATCCTCCTAAGGGTTCCAACCGGATCCTCGATATCGAAGACGAATACGTTCGTTCCTCCCTCCTCCATCTTCGTCGCGGCCATCCTCCTGCCATCGGGGGACCAGGCCATCCAAACCCAGTTTCCAGGAGGGGATATGGTCTTCTCCTCCCACCCCAAGAGGTCGAGAACCCTTATCTCGAACCCTTCTTCCCCCGAATATATGAACGCTATCGCCGTCCCATCGGGGGACCAATGGGGGAGGAACTTCGACCCCGGCCCCCCAGTTACCTGTATAGGATTCGTCCCGTCTTCCATCATCACGTATATATCCGCGAACTCCCCCGGCTTCTTCTTGGAAAACGCTATCATGGTCCCATCCGGTGACCACGATGCCCCCCAGTCGTCCGCCTCCGGATCCCTTGTAAGGTTCACAAGCCCGGTCCCATCGGCGTTCACGATATATACCTCCATATCCCCGTTCCTCTTGGACATGAAGGCGATCCTTTCCCCATCCGGGGACCAAGATGCCCCTCCTTCCTCATATTGGCTCGAGGTCAGCCTCCTAACCCCAGAACCATCGGCATTCGCGACGAATATGCCCCATGAACCATCCCTATAGGACGAGAACGCTATAAGGCCCTTTAGATCCCCGAGGATGGAGGGATCCTCGACGGACGAGGGACAGCCCGCCCCCTTAATCCCACAACCGAGAAGGATCGTAAGCGAAAGGAGAAGCGGCCAGCCCTTCACCCCTCTCCTTCTTAAGACCTCCTGTAATTGGATCCGATGATGGCCGGGAGCTCCACCCCTAAAACCGTCATCGTTATCCCGCTTGGGCCGGGAGGGAGGTCGGATATCGTATAGGACCCATCCGCCTCCATACCCTGCCAGGAAGCCCGCTATAGCGAAAAAGGCCAAAGGATAACGGATATAAATCATCCTAACCACGCCTCTCCTTCAAGAGGCCCGAATATAGGATATACGAAAAAGGTCGATCGTGTCAACCCTCGAAGACAATGAGAGATTACGGAAGGCGGTAGTCTCCCCATTAAGTGTTGCTAATACTTGGCAACGGCAAAACCGTCAATAGCTCTTTGACAGACCAAGGATGATCCGTTAACCCAGCAGCCATCGCAGGGGTCATGAACCGATAACC